>ERZ791871.317-NODE-317-length-67073-cov-4.378600_pt1 | contig 67073 bp, 66 predicted proteins | sample MGYA00510280_ERZ791871 | MGnify/ENA primary metagenome ERZ791871 (study PRJEB30046, sample SAMN00792111) | human gut metagenome | study: EMG produced TPA metagenomics assembly of the A metagenome-wide association study of gut microbiota in type 2...
TTCTTTCCACAGCTGTGGTAAGAAAAGAAATCGAGGCGGGTCGGCGTGCTGGAAAAATTTGGCGCAGCAATCACGGTGATTGCACCGAACACTTCGGAAGAGATACGGAAGCTGGCGGATTCACGGAAAATCCGTCTGATTGAACAAACCTATGAGGAAGTTCGAGATACGATCTGGCAGGAAAAAAACTTTTTTATGGCGCTGGCAGCGACCGGGCAGACGGGGACGGACGCACGGATCAAGGAGGATGCGTCGAGCCATTCCGTCTGGTTTAATATGGCTTCCGATAAAAGTCAGTCAGAGTTTTATTTCCCGGCGATCGCCCAGGGCAGAGAACTGACAGCCGGATTGATTTCTGGCGGAGCGGATCCGGGATTGACGCATCGTGTGGCAAAAGAAGTACGCCGCGTGCTGGCGGAAGCAGAGGTAGAAGATACTTAATATATTTTATAGAGGAGATTAAAAATTGACAGATAAAAATAGGATCCGCGTAGGCAGCCGCGACAGTGCGCTGGCAGTTGTTCAGTCAAAGATGGCGATCGCAGCGATGCAGAATGTCTGTCCGGAGACAGGATTTGAATTGATCACGATGAAAACGACGGGAGACAAGGTGCTTGACCGTCCACTTGATGCGGTTGGCGGCAGGGGATTGTTTGTAAAAGAGCTGGATCAGGCGCTTTATGAAGGGCGGTGCGAGCTGACAGTTCATTCCTTAAAAGATATGCCGCTCTGTCCGCCGGAGGAGCTGCCGGTGCTGGCGCTTTTAGAGCGCGAAGATTGCCGCGATGTGCTGGTTCTGCGTGAAGGCTTATCCGAGCTTCCGGCACACCCGGTAATCGGAACTTCCAGCCGCCGCCGCGTCCTGCAGGGGCAGAGATTATTCCCGGATGCAGAATTTAAGGGGATCCGAGGCAACCTGAACACGCGTTTGCGAAAGCTCGATTCTGGCGAATATGATGCGCTGATTCTGGCAGCGGCGGGGCTGATTCGTCTGGGATTTGCAGATCGCATCAGCCGTTATTTTTCCGTGGAGGAAATGATCCCGTCAGCAGGACAGGGCATTCTGGCAATCCAGGGACGGCGTGACCGGGAGATCCCTTTTGTGAAAATGGTTCACTCTGAGGAGTCTGCGGTTTTAACCAGGGCAGAACAGAGCTTTGTCGCCACGCTTGGAGGCGGATGTTCGTCGCCGACGGCAGCTTCGGCGGTGCTTGAAAATGGAAAAATCAAGCTGAGAGGTCTTTATTATAAGGAAGAAACGGGAGAAGTCCGTATTGGTTCCATTGAGGGGGAGGCAGAGAAAGCAGCGGAGCTTGGAAGAAAATTGGCGGAACAGTTATCGGGAAAGCCTGCACTGTCTCCGCTGGGGAAAGTCTACCTTATCGGCTCGGGCCCTGGCGATGCAGGGCTTTTTACCTTGCGCGGCAGAGAACTTCTGGAGCAGGCGGATGCCGTCGTCTACGACGCTTTGGCAGGCGACGCGGTACTGGGCTGGATTCCGGAGCACACGCGGAAAATTGACGTTGGTAAACGGAGTGGACGCCATTCGAAGAAGCAGGAAGAAATCTTAGAAATTTTATTAGAGGAAGCGAAAAAGGGCGGAACGATCGTGCGCCTCAAGGGCGGGGATCCGTTCGTCTTTGGACGCGGCGGCGAAGAAGCTGAATTTTTAAAGAAACATCAGATCCCGTTTGAGGTGGTTCCGGGTATCAGCTCCAGCCTGGCAGTTCCGGCATATTTTGGCATCCCGGTGACGCACCGCGGATTGGCGGGATCGTTTCATGTGATTACCGGACATCGTATGGAGGGCATGCCGGCTCTGGATTTTGAGGCACTTGCTCGGGTCGGCGGAACCTTAATTTTTCTGATGAGTGTTGCGAATGCGCCGAGGATCTGTGAGGGGCTTCTGAATGCGGGAATGAAACCGGAGACGCCGGCGGCATTTCTGATGAACGGAACCCTTGCGTCCCAGAGAATGATCCGCGCAACCCTGCAGACACTTCCGGAAGAGGGTGTGCGTCAGGGCGTCAAGGCGCCTGCCATCCTTGTGATCGGGGAGGTCTGTGCGCTTGCTGATACGTGTGCATGGAGAGAAGAAAAGCCGTTGGCAGGAAAACGGATCGTGATTACCCGCCCGAAGGAGCGCAGCCAGAAGCTGGCGGAACATCTGCGCGATGCCGGAGCGGAGGTGCTGGAATTTCCGACGATTGAGTTAAAACCGGTCTGGAAAAAATCAGAAAAAGCGGATGCTGGCACAGCGGATAAAGAAAAACTGTATGAACTGGTTCGGAATCTGGAATCGTATCACTGGCTGGTGCTCACGAGTCCGGCAGGGGCGCAATATTTCTTTGCGCTTTTGAACCAGATGCAGAAAGATTTCAGGAGCCTCTCCCATCTGCGTTTTGCTGTGATCGGTGAGGGAACCGCGTCCGTCTGCCGGGAACACGGCATTTACCCAGATTATATTCCGGAGCGCTTTTATGCGGCAGATCTCGGAAAAGGGCTGGCAAAACAGGTGAAGCAGAACGAACGCGTATGCATCCTGCGCGCCAGACATGGTTCGCCGGAACTGACGCAGGCATTTGAAGCTGCCGGAATATCCTATATGGATGTGACACTTTACGATACGATCACGCCGGAGGAATCGCCGCTTGCAGAGCGCATCCGTGAACTCCTAAAAGAGGGCGCGATCGATGCGGCCACGTTTACGAGCGGATCGACGGTACAGGGATTCCTGGATATTTTACAGCCGGATAAGGAGACATTGAACGGATTTACAGCCGTCTGTATCGGAGAAAAGACAGAAAAAACCGCCAGCGCGGCGGGAATGAAAGCCGTACTGGCGGAGTCCGTCTCGGAAGAAGGGATTGAGCAGGCGCTCTATCATATGTAAACATATAAACAGACGTCTGTTCAGCAGGTTCATGAAGAAGTTTTCATATAGATTGTAAATGCCTGAACATACGGAACCGATAGAAGCGTGAGCGGGTAAATCAGCATTTTAGCTGTTTTTCTGCTGTAACCGGGCTTTTATGTTGTCCAGCAGGAGTGCAGAAACCCGCAGACCGCCGTAGCCGCTTCCAAGATGGATATCTGGTTTGTTGGCACCGTGAAAATCGGAACCGCCGGTGGAGACCAGACCGAGACGCGAAGCTATTTCACGTAAATGAAGACTGTCGGATTGAGAGTGTGAGGAATAATAAATCTCGATGCCCATCATTCCGGCTTCTTTTAAATAGGAGAGAAGCTGCTCGGTCTTTTTCCAGCCAAGTTTATACTGGAGAGGATGTGCGAGCGCTGGTAAACCGCCAGCTACACGGATCAGGCGGATCGCTTCCTCCGGCTCAATCATCTGCTTCGGGCGGTAATATTTTTTGCCGTCCCCGAGGTATTTATCAAATGCCTGGCTGACCGAAGTGACACAGCCTTTTTCAAGCAGTGCGCGTGCAAAATGGGCACGGGTGATGACAGTGTGTTCATTTCCGTGAATTAAATCTTCATATTTAATGGGAAATCCATCTGCCTGAAATAAAGCGAGAAGCTCTTCATTGCGCCGGTTGCGGATCTCGCGGACCTGCCGCAGTGCAGATAAAAGTTCTGGGCAGTGCGGGTTCAGATAGAGCCCCAGAATATGGATTTCTTTTCCTTCATAAGGACTGGAAAATTCGGCACCGGGAATGACAGTCAGGGAGGTGTTCTCGGCTGCCTGCATGGCTTCCGCAACGCCGTCAACTGTATCATGATCCGTCAGCGCATAGGCGGTCAGACCGCATTGGAGCGCCAGCTTTGTCACTTCGGTGGGCGTGAGTGTGCCGTCCGAAGCAGTAGAATGAACGTGTAAATCAATTAACTGCATAGATGCAGACCTCCTTCTGCTGTAAGACTACCCGCATTAGATGGAAAAGTCAAGTATGCGGCAGATACCCGCTGCAGTTTGCCAGTGTGTAAACGGGAACAAAAATGATTGTTTACATCAGATATATTTGAAAGAAGAAGTGTTATACAAAAAACAGAGCGGCTGTGGAAATTTGTACCAGGAAACGGTTGTGGGGATCAAAAAAATTTATAAGTTAATTTAAGAATTATGTTATTTTCTTTTCCTGGAATTGTGCTATACTGTAGCAGGGATATTTTCAAATAAACACATATAATAAAATTTCATGGAAAAGACGGACAGGTGATGGAAAATGAGTGAGTACAACAGAAATTCTTCAGGAGGAAGGAATTTTGAACATAGAGGATTGGAGGGCGGAACGCTGAGTTCGTACAGCCGTGCCGGACATAGCAGTACCGGGCATCGTTCGTCGTCCGGAACATCCAGCCATACAAAAAGTACAGCTGCGCACACAAGCACGGGACGCCGGGATACTGCGATGAACCGGGCGGCAGCCGGTCGGAGTGGGCATACTTCCGGGCGTTATAAAAAGAAGAGAAGAAACCGTCTGGATATTACACAGATCCTTTTGATCGTGATCGGTGTCCTGGCGGTTATCCTGATAGCGGCGATTTCCTCCCGCGGGTGCGGTGGGGGCAGCGCGGCAGGCGGGGCGACCGAATCGGATATCGTACAGGAGAGTACCGTGGCAGATGGAGCGGTGACCGTCAACGGCGTCAATATTTACGGAATGACGCAGGAGGAGGCGCGCAAGGCGATCCTTGATTCATTTGACTGGAAGATGAAGGCCAAATACGAGGACAAAGAGACCGACGTCACCAATCTGATGGCGGATAAAGTTGATCAGCTTCTCGAGGAGATCTATGCAAGTGATCTGAAACCGGGTGAGACATATGAAGTCAACACGGAAAATATGATCGAGGATGCCAAGGCAGAGGCAGCACTGATTGCCGGAAACTGGAACATGGCAGCCAAGAGCGGCGGTATCTCCGGTTACAATAAGGAAACGGGCAAGTTTGAGTTCAGCGAGGGCACCAAGGGACTTGTCATCGATCAGGATAAGCTGGCACAGGCGATGGTCGATGCGATTGACAAGAAGGAGTTTGATGCCGTCCTGACCGCAGAGACGAAGGAAGTCGCAGCGGATTCGTCGGTACAGGATAAGTACAAGACAATGTCCACCTACACAACCACGACGACCTCCAACAGCAACCGAAACGAGAATATCCGTCTGGCGGTCGCAGCGTTAAACGGAACGATTGTCAAACCAGGACAGGAATTTTCCTTTAACAATACGACCGGTGCGAGAACCGAAGAAAAAGGCTACAAGCCGGCAACCGCATACTTAAATGGCGAGGTTGTCCAGGAGCCAGGCGGCGGCGTCTGCCAGGTATCTTCGACCTTATACAACGCGGTTGTATTTGCGGGGCTTAAGAGTACGGAGCGCCACGCACACAGCTACGAGCCGTCCTACGTTACACCGGGCGAGGATGCGGCAGTCAGCTACGGCGGACCGGACTTCAAGTTTGTCAACAACTCGGAATATCCGCTGGCTATCAAGGCAAGCTTCAGCGCATCTGATCGAAAACTGACGATCGCACTGTATGGAGTTCCGATTCTGAAAGAGGGTGTCAAGATTCGTATGTCTTCTGAGAAGACAGGCGAGATTGATCCGCCGTCTGCGGTTTATACCGAGGATGGTTCCCTGCAGCCGGGTCAGGAAGTGCAGACAAAGGCAGCGACTCCGGGCAGCCGCTGGTCCACGGATCTGGTTACCTATGAGAATGATAAAGAAGTGAGTCGTGAATTTTTTCACAATAGCAGCTATCGTGGAAAGGCAGCGCAAATCAAACGTAACAGTTCCGCTACTGTAGCGACCAACGCAACGGAGACAACGGCGGCAGCAGAGAGCACCGCAGCTGAGACAAATGCAGCTAATGAGAGCACAGCGGCACATGAGACAACCACAGCGGCACCGTCCAGCCCTGACGGCGAGACAAAAGCTCCGACCACGACAGCGGCGGCATCCAACGAAGGACCACAGGAGACAACTCCAGAGCCAGAGGAAACGAACCCGGTTGTGGAAGCAAATGGACCTGGAAGCAATTAAAATCAAGGCAAAACTAAGGTGAAATATAGAAAGTGCTGTAAGATAGATTGCAAAAATGAATGATAAAAGGGCATTCAAGCGGCATTTGAATGAAAAGCACCGCTGGATGGAGAGTCTTTCTTCATCTGGCGGCGCTTTTTTTCATATTTTATGGTTTTATCGACTATCTGAAAAAACAGTAGACAGCTTTTTTGTAATTGTTCGAAAAATAATACCGGATATAAATCAAATTTATTTGCATTTTGACGAGAATTTGTTATAATATTATCAGGTAAATTTCCAGGACAATCTATTTGGGGAGATTTATTACTGAATACATTCACTATCAATAGGAGGAATATTCATTATGGCAAGAAAGATGAAAACCATGGATGGAAACCACGCAGCAGCGCATGCTTCTTACGCATACACCGACGTGGCAGCTATCTATCCGATTACCCCTTCTTCTCCGATGGCTGAGGCTACCGATGAATGGGCAACAGACGGAAGAACCAATATTTTCGGCCACACAGTTCAGATTACAGAGATGCAGTCTGAGGCAGGTGCAGCAGGTGCAGTACACGGATCTCTGGCAGCAGGCGCGCTGACAACCACGTACACCGCTTCCCAGGGTCTGCTTCTGATGATCCCGAACTTATACAAGATCGCAGGTGAGCAGCTCCCGGGCGTATTTAATGTTTCTGCTCGTGCACTGGCCAGCCATGCGTTATCCATCTTCGGTGACCATTCTGATATTTATGCGTGCCGTCAGACAGGCTGCGCGATGCTGTGTGAATCCAGCGTACAGGAAGTTATGGATTTAACCCCGGTTGCACATCTGGCATCCATCAAGGGCAAGATTCCGTTCATTAACTTCTTCGATGGTTTCCGTACATCCCATGAGATTCAGAAGATTGAGACCTGGGATTACGAAGATCTGAAAGATATGGCAGATATGGATGCGATCGATGCATTCCGTAAGAATGCACTGAACCCGAACCATCCGTGCCAGCGCGGTTCCGCTCAGAACCCGGATATCTTCTTCCAGGTAAGAGAGGCTTGCAACCCGTACTACGATGCACTTCCGGCGATTGTTCAGGAATACATGGACAAGGTCAATGAGAAGATTGGCACAGACTACAAGCTGTTCAACTACTATGGCGCTCCGGATGCAGAGCACGTTATCATTGCAATGGGTTCTGTCAACGATACCATCGAGGAGACGATCGATTACCTCGTAGCAGCTGGAAAGAAAGTCGGCGTTGTAAAGGTTCGCCTGTACCGTCCGTTCGTAGCCAGCGCACTGGTAGACGCTATTCCGGATACAGTTAAGCAGATTTCCGTATTAGACCGCACCAAAGAGCCAGGTTCCCTTGGCGAGCCGCTTTACCTTGATGTAGTAGCAGCATTAAAGGGTACAAAATTCGATCAGACTCCGATCTTCACAGGTCGTTACGGACTTGGTTCCAAGGATACCACACCGGCTCAGATCGTAGCTGTATATGAGAACACAACCAAGAAACAGTTCACCATCGGTATCGTAGATGATGTTACCAACCTTTCCCTGGAGCTTGGCGCACCGCTTGTTACCACTCCGGAAGGAACTGTAAACTGTAAGTTCTGGGGTCTTGGTGCCGACGGTACTGTAGGTGCAAACAAGAACTCTATCAAGATCATCGGCGATAATACCGATATGTACGCACAGGCTTACTTCGATTATGACTCCAAGAAATCCGGTGGTGTTACAATGTCCCACCTTCGTTTCGGTCATAAGAAGATCAAATCCACCTACCTGATCCACAAGGCAAACTTTGTTGCCTGTCACAACCCGGCTTACATCCGTAAGTACAACATGGTTCAGGAACTGGTTGACGGTGGTACATTCCTGTTAAACTGCCCATGGAACATGGAAGAGCTGGAGCAGCACTTACCGGGACAGGTTAAGAAGTTCATCGCTGACCACAAGATTAAATTCTACACCATCGACGGTGTTAAACTGGGTATCGAGACCGGTATGGGTCCGACCCGTATCAATACCATCCTTCAGTCCGCATTCTTCAAGCTGGCAAATATTATTCCGGAGGAGAGAGCGATCGAACTGATGAAGGCTGCTGCAAAGGCAACCTACGGCCGTAAGGGTGAAGACGTTGTTATGAAGAACTGGGCTGCTATCGATGCAGGTGCTCAGCACGTTGTAGAGGTTCAGGTTCCGGAAAGCTGGAAGAACGGCGCGGACGAGGGACTTGAGATGACTCACGCAACCGAGGGAAGAGCAGACGTTGTTAAGTTTGTCAACACCGTTCAGGCTGCTGTCAATGCTCAGGAGGGTAACAACCTGCCGGTATCTGCATTTACCGATTATGTAGATGGTACAACTCCGTCTGGTTCCGCTGCATACGAGAAACGTGGTATCGCAGTCAATGTACCGGTTTGGAATCCGGACAACTGTATCCAGTGTAACTTCTGTTCTTATGTGTGCCCGCACGCAGTTATCCGCCCGATCGCGATGACCGAGGAAGAGGCTGCTGCCGCTCCGGAAGGAACAAAGACACTGCCGCTTACAGGTATGCCGCAGTACAAGTTCGTGATGACTATTTCTTCCCTGGATTGTACCGGATGTGGTTCCTGTGCAAATGTCTGCCCGGGCAAGAAGGGTGAGAAAGCACTTACGATGGTAAGTCTTGACAAGAATCTGGAGGCTCAGAAGGGTTATGACTACGGTCAGACACTTCCGATCAAACAGGATGTCATTGATAAATATAAAGAGACAACCGTTAAGGGAAGCCAGTTCAAACAGCCGTTACTTGAGTTCTCCGGCGCTTGTGCAGGATGCGGCGAGACTCCGTACGCAAAACTGATTACTCAGCTGTTCGGCGATCGTATGTACATTGCCAACGCAACCGGATGCTCCTCTATCTGGGGTAACTCTTCACCGTCCACACCATACACCATGAACAAAGAAGGCAAGGGTCCGGCTTGGGATAACTCCCTGTTCGAGGATAACGCTGAGTTCGGTTATGGTATGCTTCTGGCACAGAATGCTATCCGTGACGGCTTAAAGGGCAAGGTTGAGGCTGTTATGGCTGCTGACCAGGCTTCTGCAGAAGTTAAGGCTGCTTGCAAAGAATGGCTCGATACGTTCGGAATCGGTGCTCTGAACGGCGCAGCTACCGATAAACTGGTAGCAGCTCTGGAAGGTATCGACTGCGATATCTGCAAAGACATTGTTAAGAATAAAGACTTCCTCTCCAAGAAATCCCAGTGGGTATTCGGTGGCGACGGTTGGGCTTACGATATCGGTTTCGGCGGTGTTGACCACGTACTTGCTTCCGGCAAGGATATCAACATCATGGTATATGATACCGAGGTTTACTCCAACACAGGCGGACAGTCCTCTAAGGCAACTCCGACCGGTGCAGTTGCACAGTTCGCAGCAGGTGGTAAAGATGTGAAGAAGAAAGATCTTGCTTCCATCGCTATGAGTTACGGCTATGTATACGTTGCTCAGATCTCCATGGGTGCTGACTATGCTCAGACTGTTAAGGCTCTTGCTGAGGCAGAGGCATATCCGGGTCCGTCCTTAGTTATTGCATATGCTCCGTGTATCAACCACGGTATCAAGAAAGGTATGGACAAGGCTCAGACCGAGGAGAAACTGGCGGTAGAGTGCGGTTACTGGCACAACTTCCGTTACAATCCGGCTGCAGAGGACAAGAAGTTCACTCTGGACAGCAAGGCACCGACAGGTGACTACCAGGCATTCTTAAAGGGTGAGGTTCGTTACGCATCTCTGGCTCTGAAGAATCCGGATAGAGCCGGCGCGCTGGATGCAAAGAACGAGGAAGAGGCAAAGGCTAGATACCAGTACCTGAACAAGCTCGTTACTCTGTATACAAACAACTAATGAATCACTGATTCATGAATATATGACATACGATATATAAAACGTATGACTGCAGAAGCTCCGTCGAAAGATGGAGCTTTTGTTGTGTAATAGGAAATTCCTTGGAATTCCCTATTACACAACAAGGCACATTCTTTTTTTAAGGGGGAAAATCGTATAATAGAGTGTTTTTGTGGTATCCTGTATATGAAAAGGATCTGAAAATTATATGCTTCAATAAAACAGGAAAATAAAAAATATTTCAGGCAATGTTGAAAGAGATAATTCGATATAGCATTTAGAAAGCGGGGAAATCAGGATGGCACAGGGCAAAGATTTTTATATTCCATTTCAGGATGGGAGCGGCAGAATCCATGGCATCTGCTGGGAGCCGGAGGAAACACCGTGGGCGGTCATTCAGGTGGCGCACGGTATGATCGAGCACATTGGCAGATATGAAGAATTTGCACAGGCGATGAACCGGGCGGGGATTGCGGTCATCGGGCACGATCATCCGGGACATGGACGGACAGCAAAACCAGGGGAATTAGGCGAGTTCGCGGAGAAAAATGGTGTCCGCCGCGTGAACGGTGCGATGGCGCAGGTGGCACGTTTTGCGAAACACAAGTTTCAGGGCATTCCGCATATTCTTCTGGGGCACAGCATGGGTTCGTTTTTTGGACGCCGTTTTATCACGCATTATGGAGAATGGCTGGACGGCGCAATTTTCATGGGAACCGGAAGCCAGCCGGAACCACTTTTGTGGCTGGGCGGAACCGTCGTGGCAGCGGCAGCGTGGCTGGAAGGAAGAAATGGACGAAATGAGCGGCTGCACCAGCTGGTTCTTGGAAGCTATAACCGCTATTTTGAAAAAGGAAAAACGGAGCATCAATGGCTGTCGCGCGTGACGGAGGAGGATGAAAAATACGAGGCGGATCCATACTGTCAGTTTTTATTTACCGATGGGGCATTCGTCGATTTTTTCCAGGTCATGCTAGATTTGAAGCGGAAGAGAGGCTTTGATGGAATTCCGAAAAATCTGCCGATTCTGCTGATATCGGGAGAGGAGGACCCGGTCGGAGAAGGCGGACGCGGTGTGCGGCGCGCGATGGAAGATCTGCAAGAAACCGGATGTACCAATGTGGCGATGCAACTTTATCCGGGGGCAAGGCATGAACTGTTTCATGAGATCAACCGGGAAGAGGTATTTGGTGATATTGTGGACTGGGTAAGTAAATTATAAGTAATACTTATAACTTACTTAATGAAAAATAATATACAAATGAAAAAACAATCTTTACAGTTCATATGCTTTTTTTTATAATTGAGAATGTTTTGGAAACTGTGTAAAAAGGTAGTTTTAAATTGGGTACAGGGAGAGAAAATCTATGGAAAATGAAAAGAAATTTACGGGACCTGCCTATGAGTTTGAGGCGAAGATGCCGTTAAAACAGGCGATTCCGCTGGGACTGCAGCACGTGCTTGCGATGTTTGTCGGTAACCTGACACCACTTCTGATCATCACAGGCGCCTGTGGTATCACGGGCGGAAACGATCTGGCACAGCTGCAGATCGAGCTTCTGCAGAATGCGATGTTGGTGGCGGGACTGATCACGCTGCTGCAGTTATTTTCGGTTGGTCCGGTCGGCGGCAAGGTTCCGATTATCATGGGAACCAGCTCTGGTTTCATCGGTGTATTCAACAGCGTGGCGGCTACGATGGGCGGCGGTATTTTAGCGTACGGCGCCATTATGGGTGCTTCGATCATCGGCGGTCTGTTCGAGAGTGTGCTTGGATGCTTCTTAAAGCCGCTTCGCCGATTTTTCCCGTCGGTCGTAACAGGTACGGTCGTTCTTTCGATTGGTCTGTCATTGATCGGGGTCGGCGTCAATTCCTTCGGCGGCGGCAGCTCGGCGCAGGACTTTGGTTCCATGGAAAATATGCTGCTTGCTATTTTTGTCCTGATTGTGATTCTGGCAGTGAAGCACGGAACGAAGGGATATTTAAGTTCCTCCTCGATTCTGGTCGGAATTATTGCCGGTTATGCTGTAGCATTCATCATGGGTCTGGTGCTTCCGCATACGGGCATTGCAGCGGACGGAACCGAATATACCAAAGCATGGGTATTAAACTGGGATAAGGTAGCACAGGCGAGCTGGATCAGCATTCCGCCGATCGTCCCGGTTAAAATTGTCTTTGATATGCGCGCAATTTTGCCGGTTCTTATCATGTTTATTGTAACCGCTGTTGAGACGGTCGGAGATATTTCCGGTGTCGTTGAGGGCGGTATGGACCGTGAGGCGACCGATAAAGAGCTTTCCGGCGGCGTTATCTGCGATGGACTTGGTTCCAGTATTGCGGCGCTGTTCGGTGTTCTTCCGAACACTTCGTTCAGCCAGAACGTAGGTCTGGTTACAATGACAAAGGTAGTCAACCGCATGGCACTTGCAACCGGCGCGGTATTCCTGATTCTGTGCGGTCTGATTCCGAAGCTGGGTGCGATCGTTTCGATCATGCCGCAGTCGGTACTGGGAGGCGCAGCGGTTATGATGTTCTCTTCGATCGTAGTTAGCGGTATTCAGCTTATCACGAAAGAGAAGATGACTTCACGCAACCTGACCATCGTCTCTGTTGCACTGGGTGTTGGTTACGGCATGGGTGCACATGCAACCATCCTTTCCAAGATGCCGGAAGCAATTCAGCTTGTATTCGGCGGATCTGGTATCGTTCCGGCAGCTTTCATGGCGATTATCCTGAATGTGCTGCTGCCGAAGGATGAGGCGTAAGAAATAGGAAGATTAGAAAAAGGTCATAGGTACATAAAAATATAAGATCCATCTATAAAATATGGAATGTATGGCTGAAAGTGATACGTAGATTGATAAAAAGGGACTGGCATCATGCTGCATGTGTGATGTCAGTCCTTATAGTTTTATTCGATTGTTACCAGATTCTCCAGGCGTTTGAGCTCCTCCGGCGTGTCTACATCCATCAATTCCTCCAGCACTTCGGCAGTCACATACTGGACAACGTCCGGATGCTGGCGGAGAACATGGCTTCCGCCAGCTTTTTCCGGCAGATGGAGCAGTTCGTCAAAATATGCCCGGTCGAAGAGAATCGGGCTTCCGACGGTGGTTGAGACGGAAGGTTCGGGAGAAGCCGTCATTTGGATGCTGCAGAGCTGTACAATCGGTGATTTTTCTGCAATTCCTGAATTCTGAGGCAATTTTGATTTCAAAATGGAAAAATCAGAATCTGGGAAAACAGATTCAGAGTGACCTGGTGATATTTTGCATTCGAGATAGCGCCGGCATATCCGTTCCAGTGTCCGTGGACGCAGAAGCGGCTGATCGCCGAGTGCAAAGAGACAGCCTGATAAATCCGGGTGCCTTTTTAACATGTGTGTAAGTCCCAGGCAGAGCGCCTCGTTCCGATTGGGAAGTGTATGAATCAGCACCGGAATTCCTAGGGACTGACAGTAATCGTGAACCTCCCGGGAGCGCGTCACAACGAGACGATCGGCAAAGAGCGGAACAGAACCGGTCACATCCAGTACCGAGTGGATGAGCGGAGCACCGTGGAACGAAGCCATGAGCTTGTTCGAGCCGAAACGTTTTCCAAGACCGGAAGCCATGATGATGCAGGCGAGACGGACCTCGTTTGAATTTTGCAAACAAGTGCAAGAGGGCGTTTGTGTTCCGCAAGAGAAAAAACCAGATTTCCGCCTGCAAAAAAAATCTTCATATAACTGTTGTCCACTCTCCGTACACGCATCCCGATATGCCTCATACTTAGCCAGAAACTCCCTCGCCTCCGCCGTTATCTGGCTGCCACCGCCGCCTTTTCCGCCGGTGGTGCGGACGGTCAGCGGAAATCCAAGTGTGGTTTCGGCATCGCGGATAATCCGAAGTGCCTTTGTATACGCCATATTCATGGACAGGGCGGCGGAGCGGAGCGAGCCGGTTTCTTCGATGGCATGAAGAAGCTGACGAGGACCTTCGCCAAAGAAACGCTGGTTTTCGTCGTTGCAGAGGTAGGTACGGATGAATGGTTTCATAGTTTTTATCAAATCCTCCTAATCTTTTCTGGAAAAAGGGGCCTCGTTGTATTTTAAAAATAACAACGGAATTATACCATGTTTTATGCTATAATAAAAGATGGATAATTTTGTTATTTAAGAAATAGATGAAAAAGAGGAAAAACCTATGATGACGATTCGAGAATATAAACGGGTAGAAAGCCTGGAGGAAGCCTGGGAGCTGAATCAGAAAAAAGCGAACCGGGTGATAGGCGGTATGATCTGGCTGAAGATGAGCCGGGGCAATGTAGGAACCGCGATTGATATTTCAGGGCTGGGGCTGGATCAGATAGAGGAGACAGAGGATGCGTTTGAGATTGGCGCGATGGTTACCCTGCGCCAGCTGGAAGAACATCCGGGATTGGCGGCATACACAGACGGTGCCATGCGCGAGTCGGTGCGCCATATCGTCGGCGTGCAGCTTCGGAACCTGGCGACAGTCGGAGGCAGTATCTATGGCAGATTTGGATTTTCAGATGTCCTGACGATGTTCCTGGCGATGGACACCGAAGTGGAACTTTACAAAGCTGGACGGATGCCGTTGGTGGAATTTGCAAAACAGATCGGCGGCCGGGACATTTTAGTCAAATTAATTGTCCATAAAGACAAAGCCGTATATCACTACCAGTCCGTGCGGAATACGCAGACTGATTTTCCAGTGCTGACCTGTGCAGCGGCGAAACGGGCGGATGGAGCATATCGTTTTAGCATCGGTGCGCGTCCGGGGCGTGCTGTGTTGTTCGAGGCATCAGCGGAGACAATACAGGCGCTTATAGAGGAAAAGCAAAAGGCTGAAACAAAAGCAGATGCGGATGCCGATACCAGAGAAAGTCAGGACAAGACGCAGACCGGGAAGAAAGCAGCCTGTCTTGCAAAGTGGATCCGTGATCAGGTTCAGACGTCTTCAAATATGCGCGGCAGCGCTGAATACCGGAAACATTTAACCGGTGTTCTGATAAAGCGGGCGGTGCGTGTGCTGGAAGAGTGCTAAACGAAATAGGACAATAAAATGATCGTATAACAGTATGAATATTAGGAGATTCACATATGATGCAGATAACGATTACTCTAAATGGAACGAAGATTTCCCCGGAGATTGAACCGGATACGCTTCTGATTGATCTGGTACGCAGTCAGGGCTGTTACAGTGTCAAGCGCGGCTGCGAGACGGCAAACTGCGGACTCTGTACCGTATTTCTGGATGAAAAACCAGTGCTTTCCTGTTCCGTGCTGGCGGCGCGGGCGGACGGTCACAGCGTGACGACGCTGGAAGGACTCCAGGAGGAGGCAAAAGAATTTGGCGCATTCATTGCCGATCAGGGAGCCGAACAGTGCGGCTTCTGTAATCCGGGCTTTATCATGAATGCGCTGGCGCTGTTCCGGGAAAAAGAGTTCCCGGAGGAGGATGAAATCCGCGAATATCTGGCAGGAAACCTGTGCCGCTGTTCCGGTTATGAAGGACAGCTTCGCGGCATTCTGGCATTTTTAGACTGGAAGAGAGAAAAACAGAAGGAGGCGGCAGAATGAGAGTAGTCAATACTTCTGTACGAAAAAAAGATGCGATGCAGCTGGTAACCGGACAGCCGGTTTACGTGGATGATCTGGCGCCGCAGGACTGCCTGATCGTCAAACTTCTGCGTTCCCCGTATGCGAATGCGATGGTAAAAACGATCAACACCGCGATCGCAATGAAAGTTCCGGGCATCGAGGCAATTTATACCTGGGAGGATGTGCCGCAGGATGCAAAGCGCTACACACAGGCGGGGCAGACATACCCGGAGGCGAGCCCGTATGACCGTCTCCTGATCGACCGCCATGTTCGTTTTCAGGGCGATATCGTGGCGATTGTAGCAGGAAAAGATGAAAAATGTGTCGATAAAGCACTCCGCCTGATCAAGGTACAGTACGAAGTCTTAGAGCCGGTTCTGGATTTCCATACGTCAAAGGACAACCCGATCCTGGTTCACCCAGAGGACAACTGGGAGAGTCTTGCTCCGGTCGGCGCAGACAACAAGCGCAACCTCTGCGCGCACGATGAGTGCGGCAACGGGGATGTCGAGGCGGTTTTAAAGGACTGCGACATCGTGATTGATCATGTATACCACACAAAGCCGTGCCAGCAGACGATGATGGAGACATTCCGTACCTATTGTTCGATCGATACCTACGGAAGATTAAATATTTTAAGTTCCACGCAGATCGTGTTCCACTGTCGCAGAATCGTGGCAAATGCGCTTCATATCCCGAAGTCGATGGTGCGCGTGAGCAAGCCGAGAATCGGCGGGGGTTTTGGTGCGAAGCAGACGGCGGTCTGTGAAGTGTATCCGGCATTCGTTACCTGGATGACGAAAAAACCGTCGAAGCTGATTTATAGCCGGATGGAGACACAGACGGCGTCTTCGCCGCGCCATGAGATGGAGATGCATGTACGTCTGGGCGCGATGAAGGACGGCACGATCCGCGGCATCGATCTTTACACATTGTCCAATACCGGTGCTTACGGCGAGCATGGACCGACAACCGTTGGACTGTCAGGACACAAATCGATCCCGTTGTATGGAAGTGTTGAAGCATTCCGCTTTATCAGCGATGTTGTCTATACGAATATCATGTCGGCAGGCGCGTACCGTGGCTATGGTGCGACACAGGGACTTTTCGCGATCGAGTCGGCGGTCAATGAGCTGGCAGACCAGATTCAGATGGACCGCTTTGAGATCCGCCTGAAAAACATGGTTAAAGAGGGCGATCTGATGCCAGCATATTATAATCAGGTTAATACAAGCTGCGCACTCGACCGTTGTGTAAAAAAAGTGCGTGAGATGATCGGCTGGGAAGACAAATATCCGGTGCGTGACATGGGCAATGGCAAGGTCCGCAGCGTCGGCATGGGTATGGCGATGCAGGGATCGGCAATCACGGCGATGGATGTCGGAAGTGCCCGTCTCAAAGTCAACGACGAAGGGTTCTATACATTGTCGCTCGGAGCGGCAGATATGGGAACCGGCTGTGACACGATTCTGGCGCAGATTGCGGCGGAAGTGCTGGAATGCCCAATTGACGCAATCACGGTGCTGGGCGCGGACACGGATTCATCCCCGTATGACTCAGGTTCTTATGCATCGAGTACGACTTATCTGACCGGAAAAGCGACCGAACGGTGTGCGCTGCGCCTGCGCGAGCAGATCTGTAAACTGGGTGCAGAGCTTCTGGGCGTCCCGGCGGATGCAGTGGAATTTGACGGAAAAGAGGTATTCACAACCGAAAAAGCCGGGGATGAGACGAAGAAGATCGCTCTGGCTGATATCGCAACGGCGTCCATGTACGGGCATGAAATTCCGCTGGAGGTAACCGAGTCGAGAACCGCCCACATTTCCCCGCCTCCGTTTATGGCAGGTGCGGTTGAGCTTGAGATTGATATGGAGACAGGCGAAACCAGCGTTATTAATTATGCGGCAGCGGTAGACTGCGGTACACCGATCAATCCGAATCTGTCCCGCCTGCAGGTTGAGGGCGGTCTGATGCAGGGAATCGGCATGGCGCTGACGGAAAATATTACCCGTAATGCACAGGGTGGTGTGCGTGAAAATTCCCTGATGCAGTATAAGATTCCGACTCGGATTGACTATGGACATTTAAACGTTGAGTTTGAGAGCAGTTATGAGCCATCTGGTCCGTTCGGAGCAAAGTCGATCGGCGAGATTGTTATCAATACGCCGCTTCCGGCGATTGCTGATGCGGTGTACAATGCAGTCGGAAAACGATTCTATGAGCTTCCGATCACGCCGGAGCAGATTGCACGCGCGGCGGCAGAGAAGCTGGGAGAAGATTTTATTTAAAGAGATAGATTAAAAACAAAAAGCTGCAGCAGAATGTTATATGTTAGCATTTTGCTGCAGCGTTTTGTTTTTGTGTGCGCACAATGTCAATTAATTAGTGTCATAGTTCTAAGCTGTTTTGGCTTGCATTCTGCCGCAGGTCTATATATAATGAAAGAGTGAATATCTATTTTAGGTCTGGTAAATCTGATTTCATGATTCAAATCTATTTATTTTAATTTCAAATCAAATTCAAGTAGAATCTCTTTTATCTCAGTATATCGTTAAAAACATTCAAATTTTAAGCCTGTATGATATGAAAAATACAAGGCAAGGTAAAAAATCAATAATAGGGGGAAATATATGTTCAGTAAAATAAACAGTTTCAGCACCCGCGGCATCGATGGCTACCGGATCACGGTGGAGGTTGATGTGAGCAACGGATTGCCGAGTTTTGTCATGGTGGGCTACCTGGCGGAGGAGGTGCGGGAGGCGCAGGAGCGCGTTCGGACCGCACTTCGGAATGCGGGGTTTTGCCTGCCGCCTAAGCGGATCACGGTCAATTTATCGCCAGCCGGGGTGCGGAAAGAGGGAACGGGGTGTGATCTGGCGATCGCGGCAGGAATTTTGAGGTGCTTGTGGGAACAGGGTGAAAAGGCAAAAATAAGAAAGACGGATGAAACCTGCCCGGAAATGGATGGGGTGGAAGATGAGGAGAACAATTCTGCACCGGATTGGGACCAATGGGCGTTTATCGGTGAACTGGGTTTGGACGGCAGCATCAAGCCGTTGACCGGTGTTCTCTCGATGGTCTATGAAGCGCGCCGCTGCGGAATGAAACGGGTTTTTCTATCCGAAGAGAATGTACAGGAGGGACGGGCTGTGGATGGGATCGAGATCGTCGGAGTCCGGGATGTGAAAGCGATGACGGCTTGCCTGCAGCATCCGGAACAGATTCACGGACAATGGTTCACACCAGATCTGTTTCAGGCGGGACAGGAAGAATTTGACGTCGATTTTGATGAGATCGTCGGACTTCCGCTGGTGCGGCAGGCAACCGAGGCGGCAGCAGCGGGGCGTCACAACATTCTCTATATCGGACCGGCTGGAACGGGAAAAACGATGGCAGCTCGGCGTATTCCGACAATTTTGCCGCCGCTTACGCTGGAGGAAAGCATTGAAGTTTCGAAGATATACAGTATCTGCGGTCTCCTGAAGCCAGACACACCGCTGGTTTTGCAGCGTCCGTTCCGCAGCCCGCATCACAGCACGACCGCCCAGGCGATGGCGGGCGGAGGACGAAATCCGAAGCCCGGGGAGATCTCACTCGCTAGTTATGGTGTCTTATTCCCCTGTGAAACGCCCTCTATATCTTGTGGTCGGTACTTTGACCTCAACAAAGTGGCGTAAACAGGGGCTTTTTCGCACCTATTGGTCTGAAACCAGCATAACTACTACATATTCGATGCTGTGTTTCTACGAGAACGACCAGCTCAGATATGTGTGGTGGGGTGAATATGAACCACAATATGTAGTAATCGTTTCATCGAGAAAGAGAACCTTTTAGCAAAAGAATGTACTTTTTGACGAAACGGCATACTGTTTGGCGTAACTATTATTTAGCAAAAGGAGAGTGCTATGAAAAATAAAAAAAACAGACGGCTGAAAGTGTACGGCCAGAGCAACGGTTATGATTATAAAGAGGTACCCACTATCATCCTTAAGGGAAGATGGCTGATAGCAGCTGGATTTGATATTGGGACAGATCTTTTAGTCGAGTGTGGAAATCATGAATTGAAAATAAGAGTTGTTTTGCCTGATGGAGATGAAGAATAGGTTGGCAAATGCGTATATGAATATACAGTTTCTGCTGTAGTAAGAAAAACAGAGATGTACATTCGCAGATTTGTGTGATAATATAATCCTATATATACATCTGCGGAGGTGCATTACATGGCTGATTCCAACAAAAAGAGTCATGCAAGAATTACATATATGCCGCTTCAAACTCCCAACCTACATCCAACCGAAGGTCAAAATCGACAGGAGTGGATTGATTCTGTTGTGGCTGGTTTTGTTTCACCGAGTAAGAAAAACAAAGAATATTATAAAGTGATTTTGGAGACATTGTGGCCAGAAGGACACGGCATTCCGGGGCCTTACGTTGAGGAGAGTAAGATTAGAGAGGCAATCAACCTTTATCGGGGAACACCGTATGTTGATACTTTTCGACGAGTACGAGAACTGCAAGGCGAAGAGGGGTTGCTTGGTATTGTTAAAGGTGGTAACAAATATCAATTAATAGACCTAACTGTTTCAGAAAAGCGTATCCCAAGAACGCACTTAAACGCTAGTGATTGGTCTACTGTGCTTAGCCGATATGGTGGGGTTTGTGCTGCCTGTGGTAGAACTCAATCTGAAAAAGGCTTTCAGCAGGATCATAAAGTGCCTCGTTTAAGAGGTGGTGGTGATGATTTAGAGAATTGGCAACCGCTTTGCGATGAGTGTAATAACTTTAAGAGTACTGCCTGTAGGGATTGCCAGTTGGATTGTTTTACTTGTTGTTGGGCATTTCCTGAAAAGTATAAGCCTATTAATATTCCGGGGCATCTTATCGAAAAGCTACGGACATATGCAGATAAAACAGGTACAGATCCAAATAAACTGATAGCAGATTATATTGAAAATTTATCTGAAGAATAAAAATAGAGTGGACATATCATAATTACTGATATGCCCACTCGCTTTATAGATAGTCGGACAAATTTAATTGTTCATTGATAACTCGATACTGGTCCAAAATGCGAGAATCGGTTTGAATAAGCTCATCGAGATAGCTTAATGCCTTTCCAAATGCGCGACCAACCAGAGGCGGTATTGCGTTGCCAATCTGAGCATTTCGAGGAACATCAACGCCCCTGGCAGGACCGTTGAGAGTGTATCGGCCATAGAATTTAAAATCATCTGGAAATGATTGAATCCGGGCCATTTCTCGCAAGGTCGCAACTCTTGGATGCTTAAAGTGTATGATTTCTTCTGGTGCAGTAGTCAATGTTGAACATGGTTTAGTTACATCTAGAACAAAACGTTTATTGGAATGGCATCCATTCTCATATAGAAATTCTTTCGATAAGCGGCCGGCTGGCTGTGTTTCCAACGCTTTTTTGTATAGCTGGATTACTTTTTGGCTGTGCCTATTAAAACGATGACAATTTGGAATTTCGGTTTCGGTTACTCCATGACGCATCATTCTTTCATAGGTGCTTGTGGCAGGTAAGTACTTACACGTTAAGTAACCAGGAAACTCCTCATCTGGCACGTTTTCACATCCAGCTAAATCGCTTATGGCCTGACCTACTGTGGTGTATTCATCAGTTGGTAGACCGAGTTCCTCTCGCTGTTCAAGGCCCATTTTGGAAAGCACAGATTTCATCAATTCAGTTACATCAAGGTTTCCTGCGTATTCCTTTGATATAGCGAATAGAATAACCCGTTTCCTTAACTGGGGAACGCCATAATCAGCAGCGTTGATTATAACTTTTCCCACATTGTAACCAATACGTTTAATTTCGTTTATAGCCTCATCTGCTACACTGATTGTAGTTCCATCCAGAGGTCTGCACACAAATTTTTTTTCAAACCCTCCTACATTTTCTACTATGGCAAATTTGGGCTTTAGAAGATTGATTGCCTGTATCTGTTTAAATACAAGAAGGTTTCTGGGGTCATTTCCGTTTCGGGCTCCAGCAACTGAAAAACCCTGACAAGGGGGGCCTCCAGCAACAAGAGTAACTTTCCCAGCTAATGAGCGAAAATGGTCAACGACATGTTCGTCTTCAAGAACATCTTCAATGGTGTGGGGTTCCCTGGATAACCACGATGGCCACATATCAAAGTGTCGATAAGGGGCAGTTTCATCTACAAGATTACAATCAAAAGTCTTGTATGCCATCGGATCTTTTTCAATGGCAAATATACCGTTCCATCCTGCCCAACCTAATCCTAGGGAAAGACCGCCACAGCCAGAGAAAAAATCAATATATGTAAATTTGGTTTTTGATTGTGAGATACGCATATCATTTCTCCTTTTGTTGGTTTGTTTATATTAACTCAAAAGAACTCTTTATTCAAGTGAATTGTATCATTTTCACTTGAATATTTTGGGGTTCAAGTGTTGCTATTGGAGTCTCCTATTCCCCAGAAGAGACTCATAGCTTTGCATACAATGCCCCTTATGCCGTCTGCCGTTCCACGAACCAGCGACCCAGATTGTTCCCGGTCAGAGAATGGTTGCGTTCAAAAAACAGATAGCTCTGCCGGCCTCTGACCCATATTGTGTATCGGTCACCTTGTCCGCCGGCCTTCATAGCAGCCGCCTGTCGGATGTCCGTGACACGGTCAATATCAAATTTTTCTCCGTCCTCCCAGGTCAGGCTGAGAGGAATCAACACGCCCTCGCTGTTGAATCGGGCGATTACATCCACATAAACTTTTATGTTATTCATACTGACTGACCTCCCTTGCCCGCCCGTTAGTAGTCAGTGGTTATGTTGGTTTCTACATCTTTTAAGAAGTTACCGTTTGCCATCAGAGGCGGATCGATAACTTTATATCCATTCCTTTTCATGAGCCGGAACTTGAAGTCCAGTAGCTCCGGGGGTACCCGCAGCAGTGCGGCGGCTCCGAAGAAGGAAATATCATCATTTAATTTTGCCAGAACATCATCATCGTCCATGAGAAATTCTGCTGCAAAGATGTTTGCCTCGTATTCCATGAGCGATGTGCTGTCAAATAATTCGAAATCATGAAAAGCCTTAACCCCCACGGCTTTTGCGTGGAGAACGGCGTGTCCCAGTTCGTGTGTGACAATAATCCGCTGGATCGACTCTGGAAGATCACTGTTGATAGTGATGGAGCGTTTTCGGCTCTGTGTCAGAAAGAAGCCCTTGCAGGCTCCGGGGTAAGTTCCCATCGGCGTATGGAGCAGAATAATGCCCATATCCTCACACAGCTTGAACGGGTCTGCTTCATGGTATTTCTTCTTTAGCTTTTCTACCTCTCGGCAGATATAATCCATGTTCATTCAGATCCCTCTTTTCTGTACCTACTTCTAATTATACAGGATCGTTTGTCCTATAATTTGGATTACTTCTTCCGTCCGTAAGTTTTCTTTGCCTGCTCCTTACATTCCAGATAGGCTTTGGTCACAGCCGTGAAAAATGCGTCTTTGGATTCCTCACTCAGTTCGCCACCAGCGAAGAGAGCAGCGTTGCGCTCCAGAAGCTCGTCTACTTCATTTGCGGCTTTGTTGCCGAACTGCTGTCTGGCGGTTTCGACGTAGGTCATTTTTTCGATTCCCTGCTGAGGGTCGGTGATCTCATCGTTTGCCAGATAATCATAAGAAACACCCAGTGCCACCGCCAGCTTACGCATAGTGGAAGATCGTGCTCGTGCATCGGTGGATTCGTAGGAAGCAATAGTACGCTTGGATACACCGACTTTGTCAGCGAGCTGCTGTTGGGTCAAATTGCAGAGTTCCCGTGATACTTTAATTTTGTCGGAAAAAGTCATAATAGCCTTCCTTTCATATAAATTTCTCTCCGTAACTTCATCAACTTCACCAGAACTATTGACGCAACTTCATTCTGGTGTTATTATGCGAATGAAGTTTGATGAAGTTATAATTCGATTATATGTGCGTAACTTCACTTTGTCAATAGGGAAAGATGAAGTTTTCAAAGGAAGGTGATGAAGTTGGGTGAAAGAACAATCTTACATAGTGATATGAACTGCTTTTACGCATCGGTGGAGATGATGCTCGACCCCTCCCTGCGTGGAAAGGCAGTAGCGGTGTGCGGCAGTACTGAGAACCGCCACGGCATTGTCCTTGCCAAATCGGAGCTGGCGAAGAAGGTCGGAGTGAAGACCGGGATGGTCAACTGGGAAGCAAGACAACGCTACCCCGACCTCATTATGGTCAAGCCGCAATATGAGCAGTACCTCAAATATTCGGAACTGGCCAGAAACATATATCTGAGATACACAGACCAGGTGGAGCCTTATGGCATGGATGAGTGCTGGCTGGATGTTGGTGGCAGTAGAAGTGTATGCGGTTCTGGTATGGAGATTGCTGAGAACATCCGCCAGACGGTAAAAGAAGAGCTGGGGCTGACTGTTTCCATCGGTGTTTCTTTTAATAAGATGTTTGCCAAGCTGGGTAGCGACATGAAAAAGCCGGATGCGATTACAGAAATTCGTAAGGCTGAGTTCAAAGAGAAAATATGGCCGTTGCCCGCTTCAGACCTTCTTTTTGTCGGGAGAGCAACGACCGCCAAGCTGGAACAGTACGGCATCACTACCATAGGTGGTATCGCCAATGCTGATCCACAGTTTTTGAAACGCCTACTGGGTGTGAACGGTCTTGGCCTTTGGCGGTCTGCAGCAGGACTGGACGATAGTCCGGTCATGCATAAGGATTTTGTTTCTCCAATTAAGTCGGTCGGACACGGGATTACCTGCACAGCAGATTTAGAAAATGAAGATGAGGTTTGGAAAGTGATGCTGGAGCTGTCGCAGGATATTGGACATCGACTCCGTATCCATAAACTGAAAGCCAGCGGAGTGCAGATCAGCATCCGTAGCAACGACCTGGGATTTCGTCAGTACCAGGCCCCTCTCACCCTGGCAACACAAAGCCCATCGGTCATTGCCCATAAAGCCATTCAGATTTTCTGTGACAACTATCGCTGGATAATGCCTGTCCGGGCTGTAACCGTTCGGGCTATTAACCTCCGTCCCAAGAACGAGCCGGAGCAGATTGACCTCTTCACGGATATGCGACAATTGGAACGGCTGGACAGGCTGGATGACTGCATCGAGGACATCCGGCGGCGGTTCGGAAAAAGAGCAGTGTTCCAGGCTTGTCTGTTGGGTGATCTGAAGATGCCATTCGATAACAGGGATAAAGTAGTTATGCCTGGTGTGATGGGTCGTTAGCAATCTCTCTGAGGAAAATGTTATCAATCAATATTCTGTATATTGATTGACCACTCTGCTGGTTTTGCTATAATGTTATCAACAGATTATAATAATAACGATTGCTTACAACGATACAACCGTCCGTACTTATAGCGATTGATAACAGGAGGCACATACTATGGATATTGGTCTGAATGTCGAGTTTGATGGCAAGAAGAATATTGTGATGGAGGGCGATGTCATCAAGGGGTATCCGATTGGTGGCATGATATGTGAATATGCCCGTTTGCGCCCTACGGAAATCAAAGCAATTATTATGGAAAATCCATATTTTGAGGATACCGACCTAAAGGAAAATGGTGGTCACGCTTTGATGAGTTTCTACCAGGCAATGAAAGAAAAACTGGATGTCGTAACAGCAATTATGGTTTTGACGGATTTTTCTAACTTCATGGCCGATTTTAATCGTGCCAATGACGATGAACTGAAAGAATTACTAAATTCGTTGAATGATGAAAACACTCATCAAATTAAATCATACATTCTCGAAAACACGGGCTATGAGGAATATGGCATTAGCACCATCGGTCAAGCCTTGTTAAGTGCTTATGCGGGCTTTGCTAATTGCTATGTGCCATTTAAGCATACTTTCAATATGCTTGCTTCCGGTGCCGATTATGAAGAAAATCAAGTAATGGCTTTTTGGAATCTGTATGCAGATAACATAAATTTCCAGCATATAGACTTTCATATTATGTTTTTCGATAATGCTTTTCACTCTGTATACACGATCAAATCAGCCATGTCGCTGATTCTTTTTGAAGCCGCGCACGCTATGGATGCAAAAACCAAATTTGTGAAATGCAAAAACTGTGGGAACTACTTTGTGCCAGTTGGTAGATCGGATTCCATTTACTGTGGTTATCCAGCTCCCCAGGATAAAACCAAGGAGTGTCGTGATGTCGGAGCCAATGCGACCAGAGCCAGAAAAATGAAAAACGATGTTCTGACCCAGGAATATCGTAGGCTGTATATGCGCATAAAGATGGCAATCAAGCGACACCCAGATGATGTGCAATTGCAAGAACTTTTTTCTGAGCTTACCAACGGAATGAAGGAAAAGCGAAGCCAATTGCAGAAGAATCTGATTTCCACAGATGGGATACTGGAATGGCTGTCTGCCTTTGATAACAAAGCGTAAAAAGTCGAGGAACGGAATTGCAAGATTTTCGTTCCTCGCTTTACTAACATTTTGGCGATATAATATCCCCATGAAGAGGAGGTAAACACCATGAGCGAAAATAGAACTGATATGAACAGTATTTATAATGAAGTCATTACACACTACGGTTGGGGTGATTACGAGGAGTCCAAAAAACGTCTTCTCCGTAAAAAATATGCATTTTTACAGAAGAATCTGGTGCTGTGCAACCCAGCGGATTTCAAAGTAAAGGGTGCGAACTTCGTTCCCAATAATGATGCTCCCATTATTCGTGAGCTTCTGATTGCGGCAGTAGACGATAGCGAGAAGAATATGATTGTTGATTGGTTCAACGGGAAAGTGGATACTACCGATTCCAACAAGGCCGCCGAACTATTTGATAAGCTTTCCCCGCTCATCATGAAACCCTACAAAACCAGGAAAACAGACAGGGTAACTGTAGATGAGTGGCTTAACACAGTTTCTGCTGCTATCAATTATAGTACCGCCAGAAACACCATCGAATTAAAGCAGAATCTGGAAAAATTCCGAAATACATCACTTCCTTTAAACATGACAATTAGTTTCGGAGATGTGATTGCAACACATGAAGATGGTTCTCGTAGTTATGGCATGAAATCAGAACGAGATCCCATTGATATTAAGGGAAAAACCGTGGAGCAGATTCTGGATTCCGTGGTTACACAGGACGATTATTTCTCAGTCCTTGAACAAATTCTTTTGCTGTTCGATACCCATGCAAAGGCACAAGCCAGAAATCGCATTGAAACCTATGCACTGGCAAAGGTAGCCTTTGATGCAGAGAAAGCAGATGATGCTTGTGGAAGAGATTCGATTGCATCCGAATATACAATTTGGTATCAGCGTGTACATGACTTCCTGATAGCTAATCCAGATGTCTGTGAAGACATCGAAAAGCAGACAGGAACATCTGGACTTGCAGATTTTTTTCAAATGCAAGGAAGATAAATTCCCAATAATCGCAATTAAATTCCTATTACTTGCAATTATTGCATTGACATAGTTTATCGGAAATGGTACTATAATTGCAGATAAATGAAATTCGCTTGCAATAAAATGAATGGAGGTGTCATCATGACGGTTGACGAAATTAGAAACTATAAACAGATAAGGACACCAGACTATTCGCTTTTGGCCAGTCTTGTATCTCAGGCCAAAGGTTCAGAAAGGACGATGGCCCAATTTTCCGAGGCAACTGGCATTGGAGCATCAACATTGTCCCGTCTGGTTAACCATAATATAAAGAAGCCTTTGTCACTTGATGTTATCATTAGGATTTATGAAAATCGAGCTGATAAGGAAGATCATTCCCTATTGGATTCTCTTGTTCGTGCGAATGGTTTTTATCCACCAGATTATGCACAGCGTGTTAAAGACCGTGATTCTGTTACATTCAAGAAAAATGTATTGATTAATCGTGAATACCAAATGAAGAACGCTCTTATTGCAGGTGTTGCCGCAGCTGGATGTGGTATTACCGTAGTTGAGAGACCAACTTTACAAGAGGAGAACTTACCCTCAAGCTATACACCGTATATGGGTGATTTTGTCCTTAAGCTATCAGCAGACACGATGCTTAGCCCAACCAGAAACTGGAGCTTTATACTCTTCCCTCAGATAGTAGATGAAACTGATCGGCGTTTTAATGTAAAGCATTATGCGCGAAGAGCATTTGAGTCTTCTAGCCGAATTCTGCTCATTGATGCTTGGAAACCGGAAATTCTGCAGGGCTACAAAATATCATTTGTATTTGTGGATAAAGATATCTTTGGCGAATTTTGGAATGCTGTGAGTGTGGCTGAAGTACACACGGAGATGTCGTTGATTCTGATTGATCCAACAAGTTATCGGATTCTTGATGAGCTTTGGGTTTCGGGTGATTATAATCCGATGACCAATATCAGCGTGTTCCAGGTTCCAGCTCCTGTTGAAGAAGAGATGAATGAAGAAACTGATGATTTTTATACCGAAGCTCCTGAATAAAGTATGACGTTGATATGATCAGAGAGGAGGCTGTTGTTATTGATGAATACCGCAGAAAAAATTAAGGGTCAAATTCCTTATCCGTGTTGTCCAAAGGAAAAAGCTATGGCGTTCGATAGTTCTCATGGTAGGGCTTCATATAAATGCCCAAGATGCGGAAAGTTTGCCATCTTCGATTTCGACGAGATGGAAGCATATCCAGCACAAGCTGCGAGAGGGGCAGCACATCGATTTAGAATAACAAAGTCAAGTATCGACTGAGCTAATAGGGGTCCGAAGTAGATCACCGCTGAGCCAGGGTACGCAAACAAAGTAGCATAAGCTACTCGTTTGTTGTACCCTGGCTCTTTTTTTGTCTAAAAAACTTTTTAGCAGAACTGTTTTAAAGCGGAAATTACCCTTCCTGTTTAACCCTTAATATGTGAATTACAGAAGGAACGAAGGAGGTGAGTAAGAGAGATGACTGCAACAGAACGGCGTGAAGCCATTTTGGATGTACTTAGTCAGCGGCGGCACGATCAGGTCAAAAACCTGGCAGTCGAGTTCGGCGTGACTGAGCGTACCATCCGCACAGACATCGAAATTCTCTCTTGCTCATACCCCATTGAGACTGTTCGAGGTCGTTATGGCGGAGGAGTCAGAGTAGCGGATTGGTACCACCGTGATCGTAAGACCCTTTCGCCGGAGCAGGTGGACTTGCTCAAGCGGTTGGCCCCCGGCCTTGCTGGGCAGGATCTTATGACCCTGAACAGCATCATCAACACATTCGGTCCTTGCTGTTAAACCTCAAAACCTTGTGATTATGGAAAGGATGAAAACGCTATGAATGAAGTATTTTTGACCATCGCAGATGGGTTTGAAAAGCTTGCGGCTGGCTATCGTGCTTTGGCACAGGCTGAAGCTCCGGCAGCAGTCACCGCAGATAAGCCTGCCAAGGCAGAAGTAACGGACAAGCCTGCTCCCACGGCAGAAGCCGAGGAAAAGAAGATCACCATCGAGGAAGTTCGTGCTGTGCTGGCGGCAAAGTCCCGGGACGACAAGCGTAAGGAAGTGAAGGATCTTCTGCTGAAGTATGATTCCGGCAAGCTTTCCGGGGTCAAGCCGGAAGACTACCCAGCATTGCTGGCAGATGCGGAGGCCCTCTAATGGGGGCCCACGCACGGAACTCTCCTTCGGCTCTGCACCGTACTCTGAACTGTACCCCTTCCCTGGTGCTGGGAGAGCAGTATGCCGATGAAGAGAGTTCCTATGCTGCAGAGGGTTCTGCCGGACACGCTCTGGCAGAACACCTCATTAAAAAGCACCTGAAACTTCGTACCAAACGCCCAGTGTCGGACTACTATTCGGATGACCTGCTGGAAGCCGTAGATGATTACGTCTCCTTTGTCATTGGTGAGATTGAGGATGCCAAGCGTGAGTGCAAACAGCCTGTTTTTGCAGTGGAGCAGCGTGTCGATATTTCCGACTACGCCACCGACTGCTTCGGCACGGCTGATATGGTCATCGTTACGGATAAGGTCGTTCACATTATTGATCTTAAGCTGGGGCGGGGCGTGGAAGTCAGTGCCGTGGAAAATCCCCAATTGATGGCCTACGGACTCGGAGTGCTGGCAATGGCCGAGATGCTCTACGATGTGGAAACCGTCCGGCTCACGATTTACCAGCCCCGTATTAACAACTACAGTTCCTGGGACATCACCCCCGCTGACCTCAAAAAGTGGGGCGAGGAAATTCTGAAGCCCCGTTCCGCTATGGCAATGACGGGGGCCGGAGAGTTCCACGCCGGAAGCTGGTGCCGGTTCTGTAAGGCAAGAAGCCAGTGCCGTGCCAGAGCCGAGGAGTTCTTGAAGCTGGCACAGATGGAGTTTCGCCAGCCCGCCCTTCTGACCGATGCGGAAATTACAGAGGTTCTGAAGGTTTCAGATGAGCTGGCAAAATGGTCGGCTGATGTTTACGCCTATGCACAGGATCAGGCCATCGTCCACGGAAAACAGTGGACGGGCTACAAACTGGTGGAAGGTCGGAGTAACCGTAAGTATTCCAGCGATGCCGAGGTGGAGCAAGCCGCCAAAGCCGCTGGGTACACCGATATCTACAAACAGTCCCTTATCGGTGTTACCGAGATGGAACGTCTGATGGGCAAGAAGGAATTTGCCCGTGTCCTTGGGCAGTATGTGTACAAACCACAGGGGAAAATCACCCTCGTGCCGGATTCCGACAAGAGAGAAGCAATCACACAATCAACCGCTGCGGCGGATTTTCAGGAGGAATAAACCATGAATAATCAGAACAACACCAAAGTTATCGTACCTTGCCGTTTTTCTTATCTGCACTGCTGGGAGCCGGACTCCGTGAATGGCGGCGATCCGAAGTATAGCGTTTCCGCTATCGTCCCGAAGAGCGATACCAAGACCATCAATGCAATCAAGGCGGCTATCGAACAGGCCAAGAAGGACTCCGTCTCTAAGTGGGGCGGCAAGGTTCCGGCTAACCTCAAGCTCCCTCTGCGTGACGGTGACATCGACCGCCCGGATGACGAAGCCTATGCTGGTTGCTATTTCTTCAACGCCAACAGCCGTCAGGCTCCGCAGGTCGTGGACAGTAAGGTTCAGCCTATCCTCGACCAGTCCGAGGTTTACTCTGGCTGCTACGGCAAGATCAGCGTAACCTTCTATGGTTACAACAGCAATGGCAACCGTGGCATCGCCGCTGGTCTGGGCAACATCCAGAAGCTGAAGGACGGCGAAAGCCTGGGCGGTCGCACCTCTGCTGCCGATGACTTCCAGACTGAGGATGATGAGGACTTCCTGTCCTAATTTTCCGGGGAGGACGGTTCGCCGTTCTCCCCATACATATTGAATTCGTCTGTGCTGACGGAACATAGCTTTTCGAGAGGAGTGGTTACATGAGCCTGTTGGCTATCGATATTGAAACTTATTCAGATGTAGACCTGCAGAAGTGCGGTGTCTACGCATACAGTGACAGCCCTAATTTTGAAATCCTGTTGTTTGCCTACGCCTTTGATGAGGAAGAAACACAGATCGTGGATCTGGCCTGTGGAGAGCAACTGCCACAGCGTGTGCTTGATGCTCTGGAAGATGAGGGCATCGTAAAAACTGCATTCAATGCCGCTTTTGAACGGACGTGTATTTCCAAGTACCTGGGACACCGACTTTCCCCCACAGCATGGCAGTGTACCGCCGTACAGTCTGCGATGCTGGCCTTGCCCCTTTCGTTGGATGGTGTTGGTGAAGTGCTGAACATACAGCGGAAGAAGCTGAAAGAGGGAGTTGACCTGGTCCGGTTCTTCTCCATGCCGTGTAAGCCGACCAAGGTGAACGGCGGTAGAACCAGGAACCGTCCAGAGGACGAGCTAGAGAAATGGGCGCGGTTCAAAACATATTGTATCCGAGATGTGGATGCAGAGCGTGAAATCAGATATAAACTGCGGAACTTCCCAATCCCTGCACAGGAGATGAAGTTCTACCAGATGGACCAGGAGATCAATGACCGTGGCATCCTGGTTGACCAGAAGCTGGCGGCAAATGCTGTCCTTTGCGACAACCAGTACAAGGATGCCGTGACCGCCAGAGCCTATGAGTTGACTGGGCTTTCCAACCCTAACTCCCCAGTCCAGATCAAAGGCTGGTTGGCAGAGCATGGCGTGGAAGCAGAGAAATTAGATAAAAAAGCCGTGAAGTCTCTCATCGGCAATGCAGATGGCGAAGTATTGGAGGTATTGAAGCTCCGGCTTTTGATGGCAAAGACGTCTGTGAAAAAGTACGAAGCCATCGAACGCTCTGTCTGTTCGGATGGTCGAGTCCACGGCCTGCTCCAATTTTATGGTGCGAACCGCACTGGCAGATGGGCTGGCAGACTGGTGCAAGTCCAGAACCTTCCCCAGAACCATATCGAGGATCTGGAGCTTGCCCGTGACCTTATTAAAAATCAGCAATTCGACTTGGTTGACTTGCTGTACGATTCCACCCCTGGGGTGCTTTCGGAACTGATCCGTACCGCCTTCATTCCGAAACCAAGCTGTCGGTTCATTGTGGCTGACTTTTCCGCAATCGAAGCCAGAGTGCTTGCCTGGTTCTCTGGGGAGCAGTGGCGTATCGAAACCTTTGAACAGGGCGGCGATATTTACTGTGCATCTGCCACGCAGATGTTCGGTGTTCCCGTAGTCAAGCACGGTGTGAACGGTCACCTCCGGCAGAAGGGCAAGATTGCAGAATTGGCTCTTGGTTACGGTGGTTCCGTTGGAGCGTTGACTTCGATGGGAGCTTTGGAGATGGGCATGGAAGAGGAAGAACTCCAGCCACTGGTCAATCAGTGGCGAGGCTCCAATCCTCATATCACAAAATTCTGGTGGGATGTAGATGCGGCAGCAGTGAAGGCTGTTCGGGAAAAGACATCCGTTTCCTATGGAAATCTGTGTTTTTCCTATCGTTCCGGCATTCTGTTCGTTACCTTACCGTCCGGCAGAAACCTTTCCTACATCAAGCCACGCATGACCATGAACCGCTTCGGAAGGGAGAGCCTTTCCTATGAAGGTGTCGGTGAGAGCAAGAAGTGGATGCGGATCGAAACCTATGGGCCGAAGCTGGTCGAGAACATCGTCCAGGCCACAGCCCGTGATCTGCTGGCACTTGCCATGCTCCGGCTGCGAGATGCCGGATTTGAAATCGTGATGCACATCCACGATGAAGCTGTGCTTGAAGTGCCGGAGGGTGTTTCGAGCGTGGAAGAGGTTTGCAAGATGATGGCAATTGCCCCAGATTGGGCGGCTGGTCTGCCCCTTCGTGCAGACGGCTATGAATGTGCATTTTACAAAAAAGACTAAGGAGGTACTGCTCATGGGAATCAGCAGGAATAACGGAGAGGGTTATCCCGATCCTACGGCACACATCGCAGTCCGCAATGTGGAAGCCGATGCAAAGAAACTGAAAATCAATTATCCGACAGGGTACATCGAACTGAATCTTGAGCGTTTCTTCCCTTGCCCCCAGGCAAAAGCGAAGAAGGTGTTCCGGCTCATCCATCGCTATTGCTCCCATGCGGATAAGACCCGCTTGCTGGAGTTCATGACCCGCCGGATCGCTTACTATGACAGCCGTGAAGCAAATTCTATGAAAAAGGCGGCATCTGCCGAACACGCCTACGAGTACAAATATCACATTGCCCAAGCAAAGGAAGCCGCTCGGCAGCGTGAGATGCTTCAGCGGAATATCGACAACTTCAAGGAGGGATTGGAATGAGAATCAGTACAGGTAATTCCCGTATGGATAAAAAGTGGAATCTGGTCGATATGGAACTTTCCGAGTTCCGTGACCGTATTTCCACGACCCATCGTACTGCAGAAACCGTAGAGCAGTACCGCAAACTCAGCAAGGCCAAGCAAGATGACATCAAGGATGTGGGCGGTTTCGTCCTCGGCACCCTCAAAGGTGGACGGCGCAAGAAGGACTGTGTGCTGACTCGTTCCGGCCTTTCGCTGGATATGGACTATGCTACCCCGGACATCATCGACCAGATCGAGATGTTCTTTTCCTTCCATTGCTTTTTCTACAGCACCCATAAGCACACGCCAGAAAAGCCCCGTCTGCGTTTGGTCATCCCCCTGTCCCGTGAGGTGACTCCAGATGAATACTGTGCGGTAGCCAGAAAGGTTGCAGAGGACATCGGCATTGAGCTGTTCGATGACACCACCTATGAGCCGAGCCGTTTGATGTACTGGCCCAGCACTTCCTCGGATGGCGAGTTCATCTTCCACGAGATGGAGGGCGAACTGCTGGACCCGGACAAGATCCTTGCTCGGTACACGGATTGGCATAATTCTGCGGAATGGCCGGTATCCAAGCGGCAGCAGAGCATTGTTCAGCGTGACATCAAAAAGCAGGCAGACCCGCTTGCCAAGCCCGGAACGGTCGGTGCGTTCTGCCGTACTTACTCTATCCAGGATGCCATCGAAACCTTCCTTCCCGATGTCTATAAACACAGTGCCATGCCGGGGCGTTTCGATTATATCCCGGCAGACTCCCAGGCTGGTGTTGTGGTGTATGAGGACAAGTTCGCATACAGCCACCATGCTACCGACCCCGCTTGCGGCAGATTGATGAACGCCTTTGATGTGGTGCGTATCCATAAGTTCGGCTCACTGGATGCCAAGGCTGATCCCGATGCCGACCCAGCCAAGTTGCCGTCTTTCAAAGCAATGCAGGAATTCGCCGTGCAGGATGATAAGGTCAAGATCCAGCTTGCCAAGGAGCGTGTACATCTCGCCCAGGCTGAGTTCGAGGAAGAAGTCAGCGATGAGGACTGGCAGACCCTTCTGGAACTGGACAAGCAGGGCAAGGTCAAAGATACTCTGAACAATATTGCTACCATCGTGCGGCACGACCCAAATCTGAAGTCCATCGTGTTTAACGAGTTCAAGAGCAGTATTGATGTGATCGGTGATATTCCCTGGACACAGGTAAAACCGGGCTGGGCGGATGCAGATGTGGCAAATGCCAAGCTGTACTTTGAGAAGGTCTATGGCATCTGGTCACCGACCAAATTCAAAGATGCTCTGCTGGCAGTGGTGTCTGCAGAACGGCAGTATCACCCCATCAAGGATTACTTCGCCACCCTCCAGTGGGATGGCGTGGAACGTTTGGACACCTTGCTCATCGACTACCTTGGTGCGGATGATACACCGTATGTCCGTGCGGTCACCAGAAAGACCCTCACAGCAGCAGTTGCCCGTGTGTATGAGCCGGGTGTGAAGTTCGACTCGATACTCGTACTGAATGGCCCCCAGGGTGTGGGCAAGTCTACCTTCTTCGCCCTGCTGGGTCGGCAGTGGTATTCCGACAGCCTTTCCATCTCTGATATGAAGGACAAGACTGCAGCGGAGAAATTACAAGGCTACTGGATTCTGGAACTGGGTGAACTGGCCGGTATCAAAAAGGTCGATGTGGAAACAGTGAAATCCTTTGTCACCCGGACGGACGATAAGTTCCGCCAGTCGTATGGCATTGTAGTCGAAAGCCATCCACGCACCTGCATCATCGTAGGAAGCACCAACTCCGAGGGCGGTTTTCTTCGTGACATCACAGGTAACCGCCGCTTCTGGCCGGTTCATGTGACTGGCAAAGGCGCACACCATCCGTGGGAGATGACTGACATCGACCAGATCTGGGCTGAAGCCATCGAGCGTTACCACCAGGGCGAGGAGCTGTTCCTTTCCGGCAGTGTGGCAGCGGAAGCCTATGCCCGTCAACAGGATGCAATGGAGTCCGATGACCGTGAAGGCATCGTGGCTGATTATCTTGACACCCTTTTGCCGGAGGGCTGGGACAAGATGGATCTGTACCAACGTAGGAGTTTCCTTGGCGGTAGCGAATTTGGCGGTGTCCCGGCTACAGGTACTGTACGCCGTGAGCGTGTCTGTATCATGGAAATTTGGTGCGAGTGCTTTGGCAAGGAACGCCAGAATCTGAAGCGGACAGAATCCTATGAGGTCGAGTCCATTCTGAACAAGATCCCTGGCTGGAAACGGTACGAGGGCAATGCCTCCGGCAAGATGCGTATCCCCGGCTATGGTGTGCAGAAAGCCTTCGTCCGTGTTGCCGAAGAGAAACACGGAAACCCATGAGGTGTTTCTGGATGATTCCTACACGGTAGTCAGAAACACAGTGCGGAAACAGGGAAATTGCCACAGCGGTCAGCGAAAAAGCGTGGTTGTTTCCCATGTTTCCTAAAAAGCTCCCTATTGAGAGTGTGTAGATATAAAAGAAGAAAGAAACAGGTGTGTGTATGTACCTGTACGCGCGTAAGAGTTTTTTGCTATCTGGAAACGGCAAAAGGAAACAGGAAAGGAGATGGTCTTTTGCGTGAGAGTTATGTAGAGAGCAAGCTGACCACGGAGGTAAAAAAGCGTGGTGGGCTGGCAGTCAAATTTGTTTCGCCGGGGTTGGATGGGGTGCCTGACCGTTTGGTTCTCTTCCCCGGTGGTAAGTTGGCTTTTGTGGAAATGAAGGCACCCGGAAAGAAGATGCGTCCGTTGCAGGTCAAGAGAGCCGAGCAGCTCCGAGCGTTAGGATTTTCCGTTTACTGCGTTGATAGACCAGAAATGATTGGAGGTGTTCTGGATGAAATACAAACCGCATAACTACCAGCAGTTCGCCACGGACTTCATTCTGAATCAGAGCATCTGCTGCCTGATGCTCGATATGGGTCTTGGGAAAACGGTCATCACCCTTACGGCTCTGTGGCAGTTGGCGCTGGACAGCTTCGATGTGAGCAGAGTTCTGGTGATTGCACCGAAGCGAGTAGCTGAAGACACATGGCCGAAGGAACTGGCAAAATGGGAACACCTCACCGGCCTTACCTCCTCCCTGGTACTGGGTTCTGCAGCAGAACGGAAAGCCGCCCTGCAGAGAAAAGCATTTCTGTATATCATCAACCGTGAAAATGTGGCATGGCTGGTGAAGAACCACTACTGGGATTTCGACATGGTCGTGATCGATGAGCTGTCGAGCTTCAAGTCTAATAAGGCTGAACGGTTCAAAGCTATGAAAAAGGTTCGTCCGATGGTCACTCGCATCGTTGGTCTGACAGGCACACCGGCTCCGAACACACTGCTGGATCTGTGGCCCCAGATGTATCTGATGGATATGGGACAGCGGCTCGGTCGGTTCATCGGGGGTTTCCGTGATCGGTTCTTCCTGCCGGATAAGCGAAACCGGGAGATCATCTACAGCTACAAACCCCGTGAAGGTGCAGAAGATGCAATCTACGCTTTGATTTCAGATATCTGTATTTCTATGAAAGCAGCAGATTATCTGGATATGCCGGAGCGGATCGATAACCGCATCGAGGTTTCCATGAGTCCGAAGGAACGGAAGCTGTACGATGACTTTCAGAAAGATATGGTTTTATCCATCGGTGATGAGCAACTGGATGCCGTAAACGCCGCAACCCTTTCAAACAAGCTACTCCAGATGGCGAATGGTGCGGTGTACGGCGAAGACAAAAAGATCATCCCCATTCATGACAGAAAGCTGGATGCCCTGGAAGATTTGGTCGAAGCGGCAAACGGCAAGCCCCTTCTGGTGGCGTACTGGTATAAGCACGACCTCCAGCGTATCAAGGCTCGGTTCAAAAATGCCCGGTGCATTGATACGGCAAAGGACATCGATGACTGGAACGCTGGACAAATCCCACTTGCACTGATCCACCCGGCATCGGCTGGACATGGTCTGAATCTGCAGGATGGAGGTTGCACCATCGTCTGGTTCGGACTTACCTGGTCGCTGGAGCTGTACCAGCAGTTGAATGCAAGACTCTGGCGGCAGGGGCAAAAACACACGGTGGTCATCCACCACATTGTCACGAAAGGCACTCATGACGAGGATGTCATGCGGGCTTTGGAAAATAAGGATACACGCCAGTCGGCTCTGATCGAGGCGGTTCGGGCGAGAATTGGAGGTTAGGAATGAGCGAAAGGATAGAACAGCTTATCCGTGACTACCCGAAAATGAAAACGGAGCAGCGTTGCCTGTTCCACCAGATTTCTGATTTTCGAGGTATCACGGAGCAGGAAATGATTGATACGATGTATTTCTCCCAGCCGGAGGGTGAACGGGTGCAGACCAGCGGCACTGCCAATAAGACTGCCAGCATTGCCCTAAACTACCGGGAGCGGATGGAGCGTATCAACCAGGAATGGTACGAGCATCTGGAAAAGGAATATCTGGATCTGACGGAGGAACTTCGCTTTTTCGAGAGTGCGGTCAAATCCGTCAGTGGGATGCCCGGAACGGTGCTTTCTGATTTGATCTTTGGTCAGATGACCTGGGACAAGGTAGCAGAAAAGCATTATATCAGCCGGAGAACGGTCGGCAACTATCGGGCAAAGGCTATTGTGGAACTGGAAAAAATGTATCAACGTCATGATGACGAAGTCGTGGCGTATATGCTGAGTTAAGCGAGGTGGATTACGATGTGTAAACGTGGAGATATTTATTTCGTAGATTTCGGTCAGAACATAGACACCTGTAAGCAGAGCGGTATCCGTCCGGCGGTCATCGTGAGTAACAACCGTGCAAATGAGCATTCCCCGGTCATCACGGTCGTTCCGCTGACTTCCAAAATCTATAAGAAAAGGATGCTTCCCACCCATGTCTACATCCCACGAGGGTGTGGAACGGGTCTGCCGCAGAACAGTCTGGCTCTGGCTGAGCAGGTGGAAACAATCGACAAAAAATATTTGCTGGAACGGCGTGGCGCCGTAAGCGATGATACTGTAATGACCAAGCTGACAAAAGCCCTGCAGATCCAGATCGGTGCTGTGGAGCGATATAATTGAGAAAGAGCAGTCACTGTATTGAGCGTGAAATGAAAATGTGGTATTATGAAAGCGACAAATCGGAAGTTACAGGAGGAGAGTTTATGAATATGATGTTTGATTTGATTTTTCCAGTTATGTTTTTACTGATATTTGGGATGATCCTATTTACCTTCATAAGTGGAATAAGAACTTGGAATAAAAATAATAATTCTCCCCGTTTAACGGTGGAAGCCAGGGTGGCTGCCAAGCGACAGAATACGACACATCACAACGAGCCGGTTGGAGGAGACACTTCAGGAACTCACGGATATCATACTACCACCAGCACCTCTTATTATGTTACTTTTGAGGTGGAAAGCGGTGATCGGATGGAATTTTCTGTATATGGAAAAGAGTATGGAATGCTGGCAGAAGGAGACGAAGGAAAGCTGACATTCCAGGGAAGTCGTTATCTGGGATTCGAGAGAGCTATTGAAAAATAGAAGTAGAATTTCAAGTTTGTAGAATTAAGAAAATCGGAATTTTAGGAGGTATATTATGAGAGTAATGATTTCAATCATCCTTATGGTAATAGCAGCGTTGGTCGGTTTTTTCTTTGGTGCTGGAATGAACGAAGCAATGGGTGGAGCAATACTACTTTCAATGATTACAGGTTTTGCTTGCACTATTAGTGCTATTGAAAAGAACAAGAAGGAATGACAAGTTCCAGTTTGTAGGGCGTTTTATTGCGCTGAAAAGTTTGCACTGGTCTTGCACTGACTTTTCTCTTTCGATGTGATATTATTATACTTGCCAGAAAAGCAATGAGGGTCTACGGAGTTTTCCGTAGGCTCTTTTTTCTTGGCCGGATGCGTCTTTCATCCTTTCACGCATCCGTACATACGAAAGGAGGATTTTTTCTATGATTTTTACGAGTGAGCAGGTTTCATGCGGACACCCGGATAAAATCTGCGACCAGATTTCGGATGCCATTGTTACTGCCTGCCTGTCCCATGACAGAAACAGCCGTGTGGCAGCAGAGTGCATGATTAAAGATTATGAGGTCATCATTGCCGGAGAGATCACTTCCAGCTATGAGCCGGACTATAAAGCTCTGGTCACAGAGGTACTTTCCCGCATTGGTCTTTCTGATCCGGAAGAGTACCGTGTGACTGTGTATATCAGCAAGCAGAGCCAGGATATCGCTCTTGGTGTCGATGGTAATTCTGGTGCTGGTGACCAGGGTATGATGTTCGGCTATGCGACCGATGAAACCCCAGAGATGTTGCCGATTTCCTATGCGGTAGCGACACACGCTCTTGAACTTCTGCGTGAACTGAAATCTCCGTTGCTTTTGCCGGATGCGAAAGCACAGGTTTCCTATGATTATGACACAGGTCGCATTACCACATTTCTTATCAGCACCCAGCACCGGGAGGACACCAGCGTTATGGATATTCGTCCTCTGGTGCAAGCGGTCATGGAAACTGCCGCCCAGGACTACGATTTGAACACCGACTTCGAGAAACTGGTCAATCCGACCGGCCGTTTCATGGTCGGTTCTTCTTTTGCAGATTCCGGGTTGACTGGCAGAAAGATTATCGCTGACACCTATGGTGGTATGTGCAGACACGGCGGCGGTGCGTTTTCCGGCAAAGACCCTACCAAGGTCGATAGGAGCGGAGCGTATATGGCAAGGAAGATCGCCAAAGACCTCGTCCGTTCTGGACAGGTGCGTAAGTGCGAGGTGCAGTTGGCATACGCCATCGGCGTGGCTGAACCTGTGTCAGTGGCAGTCGAGTGCTTTGGTACTGAGCGTGTATCCCTTGGTGAGATCAAGGAGCGGATCAGAGCAAACTATGATCTGACTCCAGCTGGCATTATCAAGGAGCTGGGCTTGCTGGATGTGGATTACAACCAGGTCAGTGCCTACGGACATTTCGGCAAGCCCGGTCTTCCCTGGGAGGAATGATCCATGCCGCATCGTCCGAACACACCATGCAAACACCCCGGCTGTGCAAGGCTCGTTCCTTACGGTACGATGTACTGCGAGGAACACAAAGCCCTGCACCCGGAAGCAACACGCTCCGCTGGCAAGCGTGGGTACGGCAGCAGATGGCAGAGAGAAAGCAAAGCCTTTCTCCAAGCCCATCCATTGTGTGTCCGTTGCCTTGCAAGAGGAAAGTATGTTCGTGCCACAGTGGTTGATCACATCGTTCCCCATCGAGGAGACCAGAAACTGTTCTGGGATCGAAGCAACTGGCAATCGCTCTGTAAGCGTTGCCACGATACGAAAACGATGACCGAGGATCGATACCAGGAATTCCGCTACTGATTGCACACCACCATTGCACCCCAGGGGCGGGTCAAATCTCTGTTATCGGGATGCGGAAAGACCGGCGCCCCCTCAAGCGTGTAAAATCGCAGAATTTAATAGGGGGGATACCCCAGCACCCCCAGTACGGAACCGAAAATTTCATAAAAAATAGCGAAAGCACCGAGAACGCCTATCCTTTTCCGGCTGGGTGGTAGCGGTGCTTTTGCTGATTTGTTTGCTATTTGGCTGTAAAACCCTACTGGAAACAGTGGTTTTATGGCCTTTTTTTAACTCACTTTTTAGCGAAAGGATGTGAAGCAATGACTGAATTTCAGGCAAAACAGATCCGTGACCTGCGACTTCGCGGCACAGGCTACCGAGCCATTGCTTCGGTTGTCGGTCTTTCCCGTGACATCGTCCGCAACTACTGCAAGAGCCACGGGCTGGATGGTTTCGCTACGGAACTTACCCTCAATATGAAGGAGCAGATGGAAGCCGGAACAGCGTGTCAGTGTTGCGGTAAGGAAATCAAACAGCCCGCCACCGGCCGGAAGAGAAAATTCTGCTCAGATGAATGCAGAAGGAATTGGTGGGCGGCGCATCAGGCTGACATCAACCGAAAGCCAACCGCCTACTACGAAAAGCAGTGTGCCTACTGTGGCAAAACATTTACTGCCTATGGCAACCGAAACAGAAAATATTGCTCCCATGCCTGTTATGTCCGTGACAGGTTCTGGAGAGAGGAAGATGGCAGAGAGCCGTATGAAAGCCCTGCCGTGACAGAGGAGGAAAACGCATGAGCATGGAATGGAAAACTCTGTCGGTGGATGCACTCCGTCCGGCAGCTTACAATCCCCGCAAGAAACTCAAGCCTGGCGATAAGGAATATGAGAAGATCAAGAACTCCATCCAGGAGTTTGGCTATGTGGAGCCTATCATCGTCAACTATGATATGACGGTCATCGGCGGTCACCAGCGTCTGACCGTTCTTAAGGATCTGGGCTATACCGAAGTCCAGTGTGTGATGGTTCACATCGAGGATGAGAACAAGGTCAAGGCTCTTAATATCGCCCTTAACAAAATCACAGGTGCCTGGAACGAACAGCTCCTGGCTGACCTCATCGTGGATTTGCAGTCGGCAGATTTCAATACGGACTTCACTGGCTTTGAAGCCCCGGAGATCGAGCAACTTTTTTCCAAGGTACACAACAAAGATATCAAAGAGGACGATTTCGATGTGGATGCAGAGTTGCAGAAGCCTACGATGTCCAAGGTCGGAGATGTCTGGCTCCTTGGTCGGCATCGTCTGGTCTGCGGTGATTCCACTTTGCCGGAAACCTACACCACGCTGATGGAAGGCCGCCGAGCCAACCTGGTTCTGACGGACCCGCCCTACAATGTAAATGTGGAGGAAACCGCTGGGAAGATCAAGAACGACAATATGTCCGATGAGGATTTCTATAAATTCCTGTTCGCCATGTTTGTGAATGTTGAGCAGAACATGGAAACGGATGCAAGCATCTATGTGTTCCATGCGGACTCCAAGGGACTGATTTTCCGACAGGCGTTCCATGATGCTGGGTTCTACCTGTCCGGCTGTTGTATCTGGAAGAAGAACGCCCTGGTTCTTGGTCGTTCTCCGTATCAGTGGCAGCACGAGCCGTGTCTGTTTGGTTGGAAGCTCGGCGGTAAGCACCAGTGGTATGCCGACCGCAAGCAGACCACCATCTGGGAGTACGATCGTCCGAAATCTTCTAAGGAGCATCCGACAATGAAGCCTGTTGCTTTGATGGCGTACCCCATCCAGAACTCCAGCATGAGCAACTGCATCGTGCTTGACCCGTTCCTCGGTTCCGGCTCCACGCTCATGGCCTGTGAGGAAACGAACCGCATCTGTTACGGCATCGAGCTGGATGAGAAGTTCGTGGATGTCATCGTCAACCGCTATATCGAAGCGGTCGGCTCTTCGGACGGTGTGTTTGTAATCCGTGATGGTAGCAAGCTGCCGTATGCGGAGGTGACTGTCCATGAATAAGAATCTGACTCTTGGCAGTCTGTTTGATGGCTCTGGTGGGTTCCCGCTCGGCGGCTTGCTCTCCGGCATTACGCCGCTGTGGGCATCCGAGGTCGAGCCGTTCCCCGTCCGAGTGACCACCAAACGCCTTCCCTTTATGAAACATTATGGTGATATCTCCGGCATGAACGGCGGGGAGATCGAGCCTGTCGATATTATCACCTTCGGCTCTCCCTGCACGGATATGTCCATTGCGGGCAAGAGAGCCGGACTGGATGGTAAGCAATCCAGCCTGTTTTACCAGGCAATCCGAATCATAAAAGAAATGAGGTGTGCGACCAATGGAGAATATCCACGATTTATCGTGTGGGAGAATGTCCCAGGGGCTTTCTCCTCAAACAAAGGCGAGGACTTCAAAGCCGTCCTCGAAGCGGTCATCGGCGTTGTCTGTCCGGGAACCGAGGTGCCTATGCCTGAAAAGAACCGATGGCCCTACGCCGACCTATACATGGGAGAGGGATGGAGCCTTGCATACCGAACTCTCGATGCTCAATACTGGGGAGTCCCCCAGCGAAGATGCCGCATCTTCCTTGTCGCAGATCTTGCTGGCGGGTGTGCCGGAAAAGTATTATTTAAGTCCGAAGGCGTGTCAGGGTATTCTGCGGAGAGCTTCCGTGCGTGGCAAAGAACTGCCAGAGGTGCTTCGCCTTGCTCTGGAGAGACAGGCGAACGCTGCGGTAACGGCATCGTCCTAAATGACCAGGGCGGCAACCGCATGGATGTGACCCATGAGGTCGCCTGCACCCTCCGGGCTGAATCGCATCATCCGCCGCTGGTGTTCGAGAACCATTCACAGGACACGCGGTATAAGGGACCGCTGGAAACTGCACAGACAGTTTCGGCTACCTATGGAATGGGTGGCAACAACCAGCCCTTTGTGGTTGAAACGCCCAAGACCCTCAAGATCCGCAGTGGTTGTGAGGGCGGTGGCAAAGGTGCGCTCATCCAGGAGGACAAGTCAGCGACCCTTTCCTGCAACAACGACCAGGCAGTATTCGTTCCGAGAGCTTTCGGCATCTGCTCCGACCAGAGTAATTCCATGCTTTCGGATAATCCCCATAGTGGGATTTATGAAGCGGATACTTCCCGGACACTGGATCGAGATTGTGGCAATCCATCCTGCAACCAGGGCGGCATCGCCATCGTGGAAAGCTATGCTCTGCAGGGTTCCATGATCGGCAGAGCAGAAAAGAACGGTCCCCAGGGGGACGGCATCAATAAGGATGTTTCGTTTACTCTGAATACTGCAGACCGCCACGCTGTCTATGCTATGACCACAGGTTACTACGCCCAGGTCACCAAGGACACTTCCCCGACCTTGCTGTCCAGAGATTATAAGGATGCCCCGGTCGTGTCCGGCAGCGAGGATGAACCGCCTGTGTTCTTTGTCCGCCGTCTGACTCCGACCGAGTGTGCCAGATTGCAGGGCTTTGCGGACTGGTGGTGTTCCGACCTTGGAACGCCGGAGCCTACAGAGTCTGACATCGAAACCTGGACGGAAATCTGGGAAACGCATCGTAAGATCATGGGTAGCGGCACAAAACCGAAGACCAAAAACCAGATCATCAAATGGCTGAAAGCTCCCCATGCCGATGCCGCAGAGTATAAGATGTGGGGCAATGGCGTAGCTCTTCCCTGTGTGTTTTTCGTGCTATCCGGCATTGCATGGGTGCTGAATGGTAGCGAACAATAAAGATGATAAAGATCGCTCGATTCGCTTGACTTATATGCCCTTCAGAGTGATTAATGTACTACCAAAAGCAAAGGAGGCATACATTATGCGAATTGAAACAGTATCATCTGACAGAAAAGCAATGGCGAAAGCCATCGCAGAGTATTCCGGCAAGGAACTCCGCTACATGGGACCACCGAGCTTCGCTTATGCAGTCGGTCCCTACCTCATTGACCGGGACGGAGTCATTACTTCCGAAACGGAAGAGGAAAACGCAGAGTTCCGGGCATTCCTGGAGGAGAACGGCTTTGTAGAGCCGACCATTGAGTATCTGAACATCAACCTCCCCATCGAGGATATGGATGGTGTCCAGCTCAAGAATCTGGTATTCATGCTCCACAGCAAGCAGTACCTTCTGAACAAGGCAACTGGTCGGGCTGGTGTGGCGGTCAGCGAGGGGCTGGTGGAGGCTTTGCAGGACAATCCGCCAACCACCAAGGACGAGTTCCTCAGCCTTTTCTGGGCGAACCTAGGCGAAACCAAGGGCATCAGCTTTTCTGACACGGCGGTGATCCTTATCTTTCCGCTTTCCAATGACTCGGAGCGTAGCAAAGCCTACACGGAGCTGGCAGCGGCGATGCTTGCCAAGACCAGGGAAGCCAAGCGGGTCAGTCCTGCCGAGCAGAAGCCAGAGAATGAAAAATACTATTTCCGCATCTGGCTCATCCAGCTTGGTCTGGGCGGCAAGGATAGCAAAGACTCCCGCAAGGTTCTGATGGAGAAGCTGGTCGGCCATTCTGCTTTCCGCACCGATGAGGAAGCGGAAAAATTCAAAGCCAACCAGAAGGCAAAACGGGCGGCTGCGAAGGCTGCAAAGGCGGAGGTCGAAGAGGACTAAAACGCCATAATGTACACAATTTTCGCTCTGAATGATTGTGTACATTATGCCCCGTTATTAGCTTGATAATATGTGCTTATAGAGCGAATATGTGACTACCGAAAGGGAAAACAAACACGCAAAGGACGGTACATATTATGAACGAAAAGACCAGAACCCAGATTGAAGAAATGAAAAAGCAGACCATTGGCGTTGAGGTGGAGATGTACAACATCACACGGGAGCAGGCTTGCAAGACCATCGCAACCTACTTCCACACCGAAAGCACGGTTCGCTACCTTGGCGGAGCTTACAAGGCTTGGAGCTGCGAAGACAACCAGGGTCGCACTTGGAAAATCACACGGGATTCCAGCATCCAGGCACAGCACGATGATGAGCGAACCGAGATGGGAACGCCGATTCTCCGCTACGATGACATCGAGGACTTGCAGGAAATCCTCCGCCAGCTCCGGCACAAGGGTGCAAAAAGCGACCCAGCCCATATGTGCGGAGTCCACATCCACATTGGACTGGATGACCACACGCCGAACAGCCTGCGGAATCTGGCAAACATCATGGCAAGCCATGAGAGCCTTCTGATTTCTGCCCTCCGGCTTGACCGCAACCGCATCAGCAACTACTGCCGGACGGTTGACCCGGATTTCCTTGGAAGGCTGAACCGCTGCAAGCCGAAGACGATGGAAGATTTGGCGGACATCTGGTACGCCAACAACCGCTACGAAAACCGAAACGCCCATTACAACCACAGCCGATACAGAATGCTGAATTACCACGCTTGCTTCACCCACGGCACCATCGAGTTCCGATGCTTCCAATTCGCCAATGCGGATGGCAAGCGCAGGGGCGGGCTTCACGCCGGAGAGCTGAAAAGCTACATCCAGCTTTGCCTTGCACTGAGCCAGATGGCAAAGACGGTGAAGAGTGCAAGCCCGAAAGAACCACAGGTCGAGAATCCGAAATACGCTATGCGGACTTGGCTTCTCCGGCTGGGATTCATTGGCGAGGAATTTGCCACAGCGAGAGAAATTCTGACACGCAACCTGGACGGTGACACAGCTTTCCGTCACGGACGCGCCGCTTGAAGGACTTAGCCTCAGGCCCCCTTCTGACCGCTTCGGCGGTCTTAAGGTGGTAGGAGGGTAAGCCCTTCAGAAAGGATGGAAACGAAATGAGCAAATACTACTTAGCCTACGGCAGCAACCTGTCAGTGGCACAAATGGCCCAGCGTTGCCCCGATGCAGTCTATGTCGGAACAGCGGTGCTGAGCGATTACCAGCTTCTGTTCAAAGGAAGCCAGAGTGGGAACTACCTCACGGTAGAACCGAAAAAGGGATATACGGTTCCGTTGCTGGTCTGGAAGATCAGCGAACGGGATGAATCCTGGCTTGACCGCTACGAGGGGTATCCTGATTTCTATGAGAAAAAGAACATGACGGTCGAGATGCACTCCTTGGTTGATGGCGAGAAAATTGCCAAGGTCGATGCCCTTATTTACATTATGCAGGGCAAGCGAAAGCTGGGGTGTCCTCGGCAGCGTTACTTCGACATCTGCCTGGAAGGTTATCATCGTTTCGGCTTTGATGACCATATTCTCAAACAGGCAGTAGCAGACAGCACCGATGCTTGGCAGGCAGACAAATTCATGAAGGGGGCGGATAGGTATGATGCGATTTATAACCACTGAGCAGTTGGCAGAGCTTCGCAACCGCTACCCTTTGGGATGCCGTGTCCAGCTTCTGGAAATGGACGATCAGCAGGCACCACCCATCGGGACCTGCGGCACGGTGATAGGGGTCGATGATACCGGCTCCATCATGGTGGCTTGGGACAACGGCGGGAGCCTTCATGTCCTGTATGGCATTGACCGTTGCCAGAAGATCTAAGGGCTACGGAGCCATAATATACACAGATTTCTGCTGGAATGTTTGTGTATATTATGGCTCCGATATTCCTGGATATATGTGTGTTTCAGAGGTAATATGCTACTACCGAAAGGGAAAAACACACAAAACGGAGGATACCACCATGAAGAACATTTTTGAAGAAATCTACCAGCAGGAAACCGAGTTGAAAAAGCAGTATGATGCCGCCGATGATGCTGGCAAGGATAGCATCCGAGCCGAACACAAAGCCCTTATGGAACGCATTGCCGGACTTGACGGTGCCGCACCTCGCATCTGGCGAGAGTACGACAAAGCCAGAGAGAATGGCAACGAACTCCTGGACATCAACGATGTGGTCTGGGACAAGGATGTTGAAACGCTGGTCACCACCCTGCGGAAGTACGGCATTGAGAAATTCACCTTTTCTTCCGGCTGGAGCAGTGCGGTTGATACCGCATGGCTTTTCCAGCAGAACGGCTGCAAGCTGGAGGGGCTGGTTGAAATCAGCGGCAACATGGACTACCTCAAGGGTGAACATGAAAAGCTGCACGGCTACCTTTTCAGCGTAAACTAAGCCGATAGCACCAAAGAGCCGACTGGCTCTTTTGGTCGTTATGGTTACGATCTACCCGATTTTTCCTACTGATATTTGTGTACTATATGATGCCGGATTCCCTGGATATATGTGTGTTTTAGAGTTAATATGCTACTACCGAAAGGAAAAACACCAGAAAAACGGAGGAAAGCATTATGTGGAGCAAAGGAACGATTGGAGTACCCCAGAAGGACGGCAGTTACATCGTCTGCAAGTATTGGGTAAAGCACTACGAAGAAGGTAGCGAGTGGGGCATCGATGAGGGACGGATTTCCAAGCTGGAGATTCGCATCAACGGCAAGATTACCGCCAACTACGACAGGGGCTGGGACATCGAGCCGGAAGACGAAACCACCCAGACCGCCCTTGCAATCCTGCTGAAAGAGTATAACTAAACAGCAGAGAACAGCACCCGAAAGGGTCTGTTTCTCGTATACGGATATGACAGGACTCTGAAAAGGGTCTTTTTTTGTTGCTATTTTTGCGAAAGGAGGTGGAGCCGATGGCACAGAGAGGAAGAAAACCAAAGCCGACCGCACTGAAGGTTCTGGAAGGCAATCCCGGCGGCAGACCGCTGAATCCCAATGAGCCGAAGCCTGCGAAGAAAGCCCCTCGTTGCCCGTCCTGGCTGGAAGATGAAGCCAAGAAGGAATGGAAGCGTATGGGCAAAACGCTGGAGCAGATGGGTCTGCTGACCGAAATGGATATGGCGGCATTTGCCGGATACTGTCAGGCATACGCTCGTTGGAAGGAAGCAGAGGAATTCATCACCCAGCACGGTACGATGGTGCGTACTCCAAACGGCTACCTCCAACAGGTACCGCAGGTGTCCATCGCCCAGACAAATATGAAAATCATGCTGAAGTTCTGTGAGCAGTTTGGTCTGACACCCTCTGCCCGGAGCCGTATCGTTGGCGGTGAGGGTAACACCGATCCTACCGATGAGATGGAAGCTCTGCTGGGAGGTGATTCGTGATGGCATTCAAATACACACCTTCCCCATTTATGCTGCCGACTTCCCATTATGATAAGAAGAAAGCTGACCGAGCCGTGACCTTCATCCAGAACCTTTGCCATACCAAGGGCAAGTGGGCTGAGCAGAAGTTCTTGCTCCTTCCCTGGCAGGAGAAGATCGTCCGGGATATTTTCGGTATTGTCCGTGCGGATGGCAAGCGGCAGTTTTTGACAGCCTATGTCGAAATTCCGAAGAAACAGGGCAAGTCCGAGCTTGCCGCGGCGATTGCCCTTTATCTTCTATATGCAGACGGTGAAGCAAGTGCTGAAGTCTACGGTGCTGCGTGTGACCGAAATCAGGCATCCATCGTTTTCGATGTGGCAAAGCAGATGGTTCAGATGTCCCCGGCACTGATGAAGCGGTCGAAGATTACAGCCGCCACCAAGCGTATCGTCAACTACAGCAACGCTGGATTTTACCAGGTGCTTTCTGCTGAAACAGGCACCAAGCATGGTCTGAATGTATCGGGTCTGGTCTTTGATGAGATACACGCACAGCCAAACCGTAAACTATATGATGTCCTTACCAAAGGCTCCGGCGATGCCCGTGAGCAGCCATTGTTCTTTATCATTACAACGGCCGGTACAGATAAGCAGAGCATCTGCTATGAATTACACACCAAAGCCCTGGACATCAAGAACGGTCGTAAGAAGGATGCCACCTTCTACCCGGTCGTGTACGGCTTGGCGGAGGGCGATGACTGGAATGATGAAGCGAACTGGTATAAGGCCAATCCTTCTCTCGGACACACCATTTCAGTGGAACGAGTACGGGAAGCCTACAAGAACGCTCTGGAAAATCCGGCAGAAGAGAATGTGTTCAAACAGCTCCGCTTGAATATGTGGACGAACTCCACGGTGGTCTGGATTCCAGAGCATATTTACGACCGTGGAAAGCTACCCATTGATGTGGAGACTCTGGAGGGGCGTGACTGCTATGCCGGGCTTGACCTTTCCAGCACCTCGGATATTACCGCATTTGTTCTGGTCTTTCCACCCCGGACAGAGGATGAGAAGTACATCGTGCTTCCGTTTTTCTGGTTGCCGGAGGAAACGCTGGAGCTTCGCTGTCGGCGTGACCATGTGCTGTACGATGTCTGGAAACGCCAAGGGTATATCAACACCACTGAGGGCAATGTGATCCACTATGGATTCATCGAGCAGTTCATCATGGATCTTGGCACACACTACCACATCAAGGAGATTGCCTATGACCGATGGAATGCGACCCAGATGGTGCAGAACCTTGAGGACGAAGGCTTTCTGATGGTTCCTTTCGGACAGGGCTTTAAGGATATGTCCCCGCCGTCCAAGGAGCTGTACAAGCTGTTGATGGAAGGAAACATCGTTCATGGTGGCAATCCTGTTCTGAAATGGATGGCACAGAATGTGGTCATGCGTCAGGACCCAGCGGGTAACATCAAGCCGGACAAGGAACGCTCTGTGGAAAAGATCGATGGTATCGTTGCCCTCATCATGGGGCTTGACCGTTGTATCCGAAACGGTGGTACTTCCGGCAGTGTTTATGACGAGCGCGGCATCATCAGTTTTTAGTGAGTGCAGATACCCATTCCAGAAATGGAGTGCGGTTATCTGGCATGGAACGCCCAGGACCATACCAGTGGTTTGTTACCACGAAAGTTCGCCCCTCTGCGGTGATGCGGTTCTGGTAGTAACGCCGCTTGTTTCCCACATGGCAAAGCGACCGCAGTTCTTCATCCGAGCATTCATTTGGAACTTCTAGCAGTACGGGAAAATGACTGCTGTGGAATAGGTTGTGACACACACCTGAATTGGTCATGGTAGCAAGTGCTGTTGTGTTCAGTTTTCCAGCCTTCTTTAGCTCGTCCAGGCAGGCAAAAGCAAATTCTTTATTGTCCATATCTTCAAAGTTTTTCATCTTGGAATCCTCCGATTTATCGGTTGATTTCATTGTATCAGAAACTTTGCAGTATGTATTTAACCGCCGAAAAATCATATAGCGGCTGCATAACCGACCACGGTTATACATCGCTTCTGACGGTGCATCATCAAATGTGATCAAGGAGGGATTGATATGGGTATCCTCAGTGGCCTGTTCCGTTCCAGGGCTGGCCCCACCAACCGAACCAGTGGAAGTGCGTATAGCTTCTTCCTGGGAACAGCGACTTCTGGCAAGAGAGTCAATGAACGCTCTGCCATGCAAATGACAGCGGTGTATTCCTGTGTACGAATTTTATCGGAAGCAGTAGCAAGCCTGCCTGTTCATATCTACAAATACAACGACAGCGGTGGTAAGGAGAAAGCTCTTGACCATCCGCTGTATTTTTTACTCCATGATGAGCCGAACCCGGAAATGACATCATTTGCGTTCAGGGAAACGCTTATGACGCACTTGCTTCTCTGGGGCAACGCATACGCACAGATCATCCGCAACGGCAAGAATGAGATCATCGGTCTATACCCGCTGATGCCTGACCGAATGACGGTTGACCGAGATGAGAACGGTAAGCTCTACTACGAGTACCAGCTTAGTTCCGATGATGCCCATACCATGAAAGGCAGCACGGTCGTTCTTCAGCCAAAGGATGTCCTTCACATTCCTGGTCTGGGGTTTGATGGTCTGGTTGGATACAGCCCGATTGCAATGGCGAAGAACGCTATCGGTCTTGCCATCGCTGCAGAGGAATATGGCAGTAAGTTCTACGCCAATGGTGCTGCCCCCAGCGGTGTGTTAGAACATCCGGGTGTGCTGAAAGACCCTGGCAAGGTACGAGAGAGCTGGAATGCGACCTTCGGCGGTAGTGCCAATTCTAACAAGGTGGCGGTGCTGGAGGAAGGCATGAAATACACGCCTATCGCCATCTCGCCCAACGAAGCACAGTTCCTCGAAACCCGAAAATTTCAGATCAATGAGATAGCTCGAATTTTCCGAGTGCCGCCGCACATGGTCGGTGACCTAGAAAAGTCGAGCTTTTCTAATATTGAGCAGCAGTCGCTGGAGTTCGTGAAATATACACTGGACCCCTGGGTTTCCCGATGGGAGCAGAACATGATGCGTTCTCTGTTGACTGCAGAAGAGAAGTCCACCTACTTTATTAAGTTCAATGTGGATGGTCTGCTCCGTGGTGATTACCAGAGCCGTATGAACGGCTACGCCATCGGTCGACAGAACGGCTGGATGTCTGCAAACGACATCCGTGAACTTGAAAATCTCGACCGCATCTCCGCCGAACTCGGTGGTGATCTGTACCTTATCAACGGCAACATGACCAAGCTGGAGGATGCGGGTATCTTCGCAGCGAACGGAAAGGAGGAAAATTCCGATGAAAACAAAGAAGTTCTGGAACTGGACGAACCAGGAACAGACGGAAACGACTCCGGCACAGAGGATTCTGACTCTGAACGGAACCATCGCAGAGGAAAGTTGGTTTGATGATGATGTCACGCCCCAGCTTTTCAAAGAAGATCTAATGGCTGGCACGGGTGATGTGACCGTCTGGATCAACAGCCCCGGCGGTGACTGCATTGCCGCCGCACAGATCTACACCATGCTCAAGGAGTATCCGGGCAAGGTAACGGTGAAGATTGATGGCATGGCGGCATCTGCTGCATCCGTTGTGGCAATGGCTGGTGACTCGGTTCTCATGTCCCCGGTATCCATGATGATGATTCACAATCCGGCAACGGGTGCATGGGGTGACTACACCGCTATGGAGCAGGCCATTGCCATGCTGGACGAGGTGAAGGAGTCCATCCTCAACGCCTATGTTATCAAAAGTGGTCAGTCCCGTGCCAAGCTGTCCCACCTCATGGATGCAGAAACCTGGATGAATGCCAATAAAGCTGTAGAGCTTGGGCTTGCAGATGGCATCTTGGGTCAGAGTGATACGGAACCCACGGATGATAAAGCCGTGGATGCCTCGGTTGCATCTGTCTTGTTTTCCAGTAAGAGCGTAGAAAACGCGCTTATGAACAAGATGGCTGTGAAGTATGGCAAGCCCAAGACTGCCGCTGAACAAGCGCGCATCCCCAATCCGAAAGACGTTCCCGAAGATGATGGTGTATCTACCACCGATCTCCGAGAACGTCTTACTGTTTACGAAAAAATGTTTAATGGAGGTACTCAAAATGACTATTTCTGAAATGCTGAAAAACCGTGCTGACCTGCTGGGTCAGATGCGTCAGTTCCTGGACACTCACGAGGACAAGCAGGGCAAGCTGTCCGCAGAGGATCACACCACCTATCAGAACATGGAGACGGAGTTCGATTCTCTGACCGAAGCCATCAACCGTGCCCAGCGTATTGAGCAGCGTGAGGCTGAACTGGCGAAGCCCGTCAACAGCCCTATCACTGGAAAGCCTTATACGGCCACATCCACTGGTGAGGAGAAGAAGGGCCGTGCGTCCGATGCCTATAAACAGGCCATGCTCACCGCTATGCGTACCAACTTCCGCCAGGTATCCAATCTTCTGCAGGAAGGCGTGGATGCAGATGGTGGTTATCTGGTTCCCGAAGAGTATGACCGCCGTCTGATTGATGTGCTGAATGAGGAGAACATCATGCGTGGTCTTGCAACCCACATCACCACCTCCGGCCAGCACAAGATCAACATTGCCGCCACCAAGCCTGCCGCTGCATGGATTGAGGAGGGCGGTGCACTGACCTTCGGTGATGCCACCTTCGATCAGACCTTCCTGGATGCGTTCAAGCTGCACGTTGCCATCAAGGTTACGGAGGAGCTGCTCTATGACAACGCTTTCAATCTGGAAAGCTATATCATCACCGAGTTCGGCAAGGCCCTGGCCAATGCGGAAGAAGATGCATTCCTCAACGGTGACGGTACTGGCAAGCCGACTGGTATCTTTGATGCGAACAAGGGCGGTCATCTGTTCAAGACTCTGACCGCAACTATCAAGTCCGATGATATGCTCGACCTTGCCTACGGTCTGAAGCGTCCTTACCGCAAGAACGCATCCTTCATCATGAACGATGCAACCCTTGCCCAGCTCCGCAAGCTGAAGGACAACAACGGTGCGTATATCTGGCAGCCGTCTTATCAGCAGGGTGAGCCTGACCGTCTGCTCGGCTACAGCGTCCGCACCTCTGCCTATGCCCCGACCGATGCCATCGCCTTTGGTGATTACAAGTATTACAACATCGGTGACCGTGGTACCCGTTCCTTTAAGCAGCTCAATGAGCTGTTCGCTGGCAACGGTATGATTGGCTTTGTTGCTAAGGAGCGCGTGGACGGTAAGCTGATCCTGCCGGAAGCTGTGCAGGTCATGAAGCTGTCTGAAAAATGATCCTCTGGGGTGGTGTCTTGTGGCATCACCCCTACATTTATGGAGAGGCGGTGATTTATGTGGTTTCATTGAAGGATGCGAAACAATACCTCCGGGTTGATTACAATGACGATGACAAGCTGATAGAGAACATCTTAACCGCCGCAAAAAAGCTGTGCATGGATGTACTGATGACATCGGATATTGCCGTACTGAATAACTCTGCCCTTGGTGATGTAGCAATCCTATATGCAGCCGCCTATATGTACGAACACCGAGAAGAAGCAGACTATCACGATTTGGCACTTACGCTTCGGGGCTTGTTAGGTGGAAGCCGAAAGGAGGTCTTCTGATGGAGATTTCCAAGATGCGTTCCCGCATCACTATTCAGAAAAATATCGTAGAAACGGATACCATTGGCAATCATACGGCAGTCTGGAAAGAGTACTATTCCTGTTATGCCTATGCGAATCTTGCCACTGGTAAGACAGCCGGACAGGAGCAGGAAGTTGCAGGACAGACCGTAGCTTCGGATAGCTATACTTTCATGGTGCGTTATTGTGCGGCACTCAAGGATATGGACAGCGATCATTACCGTATTCTGTTTGAGGGCGGTATTTACAACATTACACTTGTGGATGATTTTCAGTTCCGACACGAAACGCTGAAGCTGACTGCCACCAAGGTTCGGAGGTGAGGGAATGGGTAGGAGTGTGCCTGTTGACGGTCTGGCAGATGCTATCGTGGAAGGTCTGGAGGAATATGCAGACCTTGCTACTGACACGATGAAGAAAGCCGTGCGGCACTCTGCCAAGACCGTAAAAGATGAAATCGAAGCCCATGCTCCGAAAGACACCGGGGCCTACAGCAAGAGTTGGCGGGCATCAAAGCAGACGGAAACCTCCACTAAGCTGGAGATGACCGTTCATTCTGCCAATCGCTATCAGATTGCCCATCTGCTGGAACACGGTCATGCCAAGCGTGGCGGTGGTCGGGTTGCCGCAAGGCCACATATCGCTGCTGCCGAAGAAAAAGGCATCCGTGACCTGGAAGATAGGATTAAGGAGGGACTGTCTGGATGAGCTGTGAAGAAGTAGTAGCAATGGTCACTGAGATGGGTCTTCCCCATGCGTATGACCATTTTGCCGAGGGAGAGTCACCAGACCCTCCTTTTTTGATTTTTCTGTATCCGGGTTCGGATAACTTTGCCGCAGATGGCATCGTGTACTTTGCTATTTCCCGGCTGAATCTGGAGCTATACACGGATAAGAAAGATCCGCCACTGGAAGCCCGTATCGAGGCGGTGCTTTCTAAACATGAACTGTTTTACAACAAGACCGAAGTATGGATCGCCAGTGAGGGTCTGTACGAGGTGCTTTATGAATTGGAGGTTTAACTATGCCTGATAAGAACAATAAGGTCAAATTCAACCTTAAAAATGCACACTACGCCCTGCTGACGATTGCAGAGGACGGAGCAGTGTCTTACGCTGCACCGACCCCGATGCCCGGTTCCGTATCCATTTCTCTGGATGCAAATGGCGAGCCGGAGAACTTCTATGCAGACGGTGTGGCCTACTATGTCATCAATAACAACATGGGTTATGACGGCGATCTGGAGCTTGCCATGATCCCAGAGAGTTTTCGGACGGATGTTCTGAAGGAAAAGCTAGATGCCAAGGGTGTCCTCATCGAGAACTCTGAGGTCGAGCTGGCATCCTTCGCCCTGCTTTTCGAGTTCGATGGTGACCAGAAACACATTCGCCATGTGCTCTATAACTGCTCTGCATCCCGTCCGGGCATTGAGGGCAAGACCAATGAGGACAGCAAGGAAGTCCAGACGGAAACGCTGACTATCAAGGCCACGCCGCTGGCGAACGGTATGGTCAAGGCCAAGACTGGTAACACCACGGATGCCACGGTCTACAATGACTGGTACAAATCTGTGTATATGCCGACTGCCGAGGCACAGGCCGCAGTTCAGCCTGCAGCTAAGTCTGCTTCTACGAAGTCCGGCTCTTAAGTGAAGGAGGTAAAGGATCATGGGAATGACGAAGAAAATCAATATTGATGGCAAGGATGTGATGTTTAAGGCGAGTGCGGCGATTCCCCGTATCTATCGTCTGAAATTCCATCGTGATATTTACAAAGACCTCCGTGATTTGGAGAAGGCTGTGGATTCCTCCAGCGAGGAGCAGTCCAGCCTTGACCTTTTCTCTCTGGAGATGTTCGAGAACATTGCTTTTGTTATGGCGAAACACGCAGACCCCACGGCTGTGCCGGACTCCCCGGAAGATTGGCTGGACGAGTTTAACACCTTCTCCATCTACCAAGTCTTGCCGGAGATCATCGAGCTTTGGGGATTGAATGTACAGTCTGAGGTTGAGTCTAAAAAAAACTTCGCAAAAGTGAGCGCGAAATGACAACGCCGCTGTTCCTTTTGCGGTGTGTACAGCTTGGCATCTCTATTCGTGACCTGGACCTGCTGTCGATAGGTCTGGTGAATGATATGTATGCCGAGAGCAGCAATGACGATTACAAATATCCGCAGCTTGCCAGCCAGGAGGATATGGACAGATTCTAAGGAGGTGACCTTGCGTGGCAAACCGTATCAAAGGCATCACGGTTGAGATCAACGGTGATACTACCGGGCTTACCAAGGCCCTCGCAAATGTAAACAAAGAAATCAAGTCCACGCAGTCCCAGCTTAAGGATGTAGAAAAACTTCTGAAACTGGACCCTGGCAATACAGAGCTGTTGGTCCAGAAGCATAAGCTACTCGGACAAGCTGTGGAGGAGACGAAGAACAAACTCCAGACTCTGAAAACCGCCCAGGAACAGGCAAACGAAGCTCTGAAGAATGGCACGATCACCCAAGAGCAGTATGACGGACTCCAGCGTGAGATCGTGGAAACCGAGCAGGAGCTGAAACGCCTGGAGGAACAGGCAAACCAGTCTGCGACCGCCCTGCAGAAGATTTCTGCCACGGGTGAAAAGCTACAGACGGTAGGTTCCAATATCGAATCTGCCGGAAAGAAGCTCCTCCCCGTCACAGGTGCCGTTACTGCCCTTGGTACGGCAGCAGTAAAGACTGCCGCTGACTTCGACAGTGCCATGAGCCAGGTGGCGGCAGTGTCCGGGGCTACGGGTTCCGATCTGGAAGCTCTGCGGGATAAAGCCAGAGAGATGGGTGCCAAGACCAAGTTCTCCGCATCCGAAGCCGCCGAAGCAATGAATTACATGGCGATGGCCGGCTGGAAAACTGGTGATATGCTGGACGGCATCGAAGGCATTATGAACCTTGCCGCAGCGTCCGGCGAGGACTTGGCAACCACATCTGATATCGTTACTGACGCACTTACCGCCCTGGGTCTGTCTGCCGCAGACTCAGGGCATTTTGCTGATATTCTTGCGGCAGCGTCTTCCAATGCGAATACGAACGTTAGCATGATGGGCGAAACTTTCAAGTATTGTGCGCCTGTTGCGGGTGCGTTGGGATTCACTGCGGAGGATACAGCGGAAGCCATCGGTCTGATGGCGAATGCAGGTATCAAGTCCTCCCAGGCTGGTACTGCCATGCGTACCATGCTGACCAACCTCACTGGCGAGGTCAAATTCTCTGGTGCTGCCTTTGGCGAGATGACGGTTCAGACCACCAATGCGGATGGTAGCATGAGAAGCCTTGGAGATATTCTGGCGGATTGCCGAGTAGCATTTTCCCAGATGTCCGAATCCGAGCGTTCTGCAAATGCGGAAGCTCTGGTAGGCAAAAATGCGATGTCCGGCTTCCTTGCCGTGATGAATGCTGCACCAAGCGATATTGAAAAGCTGAACAGTGCCATCACCAACTGTGACGGTACCGCAGAAAAGATGGCTACAACCATGCAGGATAACCTGGAAGGTCAGCTTACCATCTTAAAATCTCAGCTTGAGGAGCTTGCCATTTCCTTTGGCGAGTTGCTCATGCCTGCGATCCGCACGATTGTTGGCTGGATTCAGAAGTTCGTGGATTGGCTTAACAGTATGGGCGAAGGCACGAAGAAGGTCGTAATGACCGTGGCATTGCTTGCGGCGGCATTGGGACCTGTGCTGATAGTGATTGGTAAGGTGGTCAGTGCCATTGGTACGATTATGACCATCGTACCGAAGATTGCTGGAGCCATCAATGTGGTGAAGGGAGCCTTTGCCGCGCTGAATCTGACCATGCTGGCAAACCCCATCACTCTTATTATTGCAGCGATTGCCGCTCTGGTTGCAGCTTTCATTTATCTCTGGAATAACTGCGAGGGGTTCCGGCAGTTCTGGATCAACTTGTGGGAGGGCATCAAGCAGGCGGTCACCACAGCTTGGAATGCCATCACCTCGTTCCTGTCTACGGCATGGAAGTCCATCCTTGGTATTGCCCAGACGGTATGGGGTGTGATCTCTGGATTTTTCACAACTCTATGGGAAGGCATCACGGGGGTGTTCATGGCGGCGTGGACGAGCATCAGCGGTGTAATGACCACGATCTGGAATACGATCACCTCTGTATGGCAGAGCATCTATGATACGATTTCTCCGCTACTGGAGGCGTTTCGGTATTTATTCGAGACCATATTTGAAGCCATCCGTATTCTGATCGAGCGGGCTTTCACGGCTGTGTCCCAGAAGATACAGGAAATCTGGAACGGCATCGTTGCTTTCCTTACCCCTGTGCTGGAGGGCATCAAGAATGTATTCCAGACCGTCTGGACGGCAATTCAGTCCGTAGTTACTACAGTTCTGACAGCAATCCAAGGTGTAGTCACGACTGTGTGGAATGCCATTAAAAATGCAGTCACCACAGTGATGAACGCCATCAAGGGTGTAGTGTCCTCGGCTTGGAACAGCATTAAATCCATGATTTCTTCTGTGATGAACACGATCAAGTCGGTCATCACGAGTATCTGGAACAATGTAAAATCCGCCATCGGCAGCATCATCGGTCAGATCTACACGGTCATTCACTCCGGCTTTGAGAAAGCGGTCGGCTATGTGAAGGGGCTTGCATCCCAGGCGTTCAACTGGGGCAAAGACCTGGTCATGGGCATCGTCAACGGTATCAAGTCCTGCATCAGCGCAGTTACCGATGCCGTGACAGGAGTAGCAAATAAGATTCGTTCCGTTCTGCATTTCTCGGTCCCGGACGAAGGACCTTTGACGGATTACGAGAGCTGGATGCCGGACTTCATGTCTGGTCTGGCAAAGGGCATCGAAAAGAGCCGTGGTCTGGTAGAGAAGGCTGTGTCTGGGGTAGCTGCTGACATGGTCATCAATCCACAGGTATCTGCACTGCAGATGGCTGGCGGCAGCAGTACCAATGGCGGTGTGTCTGATGGAACTGTGTCCAGTCTGCTTTCTGGTATCCGTGAGATACTGGATGGTATGGGCAGCCAGAACACAGGCATGATTTCTATTCCAGTCTATCTGGGAAATAACCTGCTGGACGAAGTGATCGTGGATGTCCAGAAGCGTCAGAGCCTTCGTTCCGGCGGCAGATAAGGAGGTGTGCACCGATGGCATTTATACAGTATCTCGTTTTTGATGGTGAGGATCTTCCTTTGCCAACTTCCTACGATGTTGCGATGGACGATGTGGAGGCGGATTCCTCCGGCGAAACAGAAGCTGGGACTACCCAGCGGGATGTGGTGCGTTCCGGCGTTCACACCATATCCGTTGATTTTTCTGTAACTCCACGGTGGCTAAAGAAGCTGACCGTGTATAAGCAGAAAGCAAAGATCAGCGTTCGATTCTTTGATACGGAAACGCTGGAACAGAAAGAAGCCGAGATGTATATCACGGGATATAAAGCAAAGCTGGAAAAGGACACCTCCTACAAAGGACTGTGGAAGGTATCCTTTACGCTGAATGAGTTCTAAGAAAGGGGTGTTTTGATGTATCCAGTCAGCGATAAATTCATGGACGCGGTGCAGAAAAACACCCGTACATTTTACTGGACGGGCAGCATCACGACAAAGACAAATCAGACCTATGAGTTTGGAAATGATGACATTGTGAAAGGTTCCGGTTACATCAATCGGCAGTGCTGTGGAAACACAGAAATTGAACTTGGAACGGTGTATGCAGCCGAAATGGGAATCAGCCTTTATTTGGACATTGACCGCTATACTCTGGAGGAAGCAGAAATCAGACTGTCGTTCCATCTGGTATATGAAGATGAAACAGAGGAAGAAGTACCGATGGGTGTGTTTTATGTTGCTGAAGCAAACCGATGCATCAAGACCTTGGAATTAAAAGCCTACGATGGAATGTTAAATTTGGATAAGAATTTCAGTAAGGGGCTGTCCAGTGCGTATCCTTACGAGTTCCTTTCTCTTTTATCAAAAGCCTGCCATATAGAACTTGCCCAGACAAAAGAGGAGATTGAAGCTATGCCAAACGGCACTGAGCTTCTTGGCATCTACCAGGATAATGACATAGAATCTTGGCGCGATTTTCTTTATTATTTAGCACAGACACTTGGGTGCTTTGCGATTATTGATCGTTTCGGCAGACTAAATCTTTCTGCCTATGGAAATACAGCAGTCATGGCGGTTGATATCCGGCACCGCTTCAGTAGCAGTTTTTCAGATTTTGTTACGAGATATACGGCGGTTAGTTCCACGAATAAAAGGACAGAAAAAGCAGAGTACTATGCGAAATCTCCAGATGATGGGCTGACGATGAATCTTGGTGTTAATCCGCTTTTACAGTTTGGGCTGGAGGAAACAAGAAAACGTATCATCAATGCAATACTTGATGTTATCACATCAGTGGAATACGTGCCGTTTGATTCAGATACGATTGGAAATCCTGCGCTTGATCTTGGTGATGTGCTTCGATTTACGGGTGGTCATGCAGATGAAACCAAACAATCTGCAATTACATCCATTTACACGAAAATCAATGGAAAACAGACTGTGAAATGTGTTGGAAAGAATCCAAGACTGGCAGCAGCCAAGAGCAAAAATGATAAGAACATCACAGGTCTTATTAATTCTATTGGAGAGACAAAGCTGAGTATATACACTTTCGCTAATGCATTGGCATTGGATGTAGGTGCGGAAAAGCTATCGATTATCAATATGGAATTTGCATCCGGCGATGAGACTAATGCAGAATTCCATGCTCAAGCAATTCTCCAAGTGGAGAGTAATCCAGATACAAGAACGCTTACAGCAGAAACAACTATCGATCTTGGAACAACGACTGATGACAATGGAACAACGGTTGAAAATAAGAAAGTGATTTCGTTTCCGCTATCCTGGGATGAGGATGGAAAAACAGAACTCTCTGTTTTTTATGTGCTGGATGGGCATGAGGTGGAAGAATTCCATCCGAAAGAGTCGTGGCTAAGCGGCAAGCATTTGCTGACCCTGTATTATCCAATTATGGAGCTTACGGCGAATCAGCTTCATACCTTTGAGGTGTTGATTTCCATGAAAAATGGAGCTGGTCATATCGAAGCACAGAATATTATGGCAACTATTACGGGTCAAGGACTTGGTGTGCAGGAACGCTGGGATGGAAAAATCACGGCAGAAGAGACAATGAAGAAGCTCCTTCTTTCCTCAATGCCAACGCACACGTTGCAGGATGTTGTTATGGTACATTTCCTGTCACCGAAAAAGACAGGATTAAATGACCATGTGGCATCGATCTCTTTAATCGGAATGCCAATGCGCTCTATGAAGGACGCGCTTCGACTCTTTGCACCAATCGTTCGTGATGTTGTCGAAACGGATGATAAAAAGAAGATGAATTACAAGAAAGAATATGTTCTTGCCGAGGATGTGTTTAGGCTTCGTAAGGACTATGCCCTCTCTGGGAATAGCAGTATCCGCCTCGACCGTGGCCGGATGCTGAAGCTTGTGATTCCGACCGAAAACTTCGATAGCCTGACAGCACTTACAATTCAGCCATTTGAAACGTTTCCATTTATCAATATGGAGGTGCTGTACCCAGGCAATCTTTCATTCAGCGAATTAACAGAACAGGTCGGAGATGCAGTAAAACTGAAAACGTCTTTCAGTAGACAAGTTTCTGGGCAGAATCAGAAAATTAACCGTGGGCGGCTTGCAGCATTTTCTATGGGGATTGGGGATATGGCAGATATAGAAGAACTGGAGGTAAGCAATGTTTGATTATGGAAGGATTGAAGATCTTCTGAAAAGCACGGAGCACATGGAGATTCTTCGTAATAATTCACTGCAGGATGATGGAACAGATACGGTAGAGGGGGCTGCCTGGTTTCAGTATAAAGGGAAAGTGGCATCCACTCTTTATGTCAGTGGCAACTCATGGATTGGCTTTGGGGAGAATGTAGAGCAGCTTAAAATTGTCCGCCGAGATACGGATCTTATGACACTCCGAAGAGAGGAAGGCACAATCTGGGGGACATATCGCTTCCTCCGAATTCGGTGGGAAGGCTATTCTGTACACGGTAAGCGGAATGATGAAACTAAAATGGTCTGGGATGCTATTCTCTTTGATACTGGGGAAATCTGTGTCTACTTCGATACAATTCCGACTAACAGTAGTTATCTGGCAGATTCTTGCCTTGTAACTGGCAATAGCACGATACCCTTTACCGCCCTTACAGGAAAGGTTATTTCTTTTAGGCCAAAGGATGAAAATGGGAACGGCTTTGAATATATGGATCATGCACCTGTTTTTCTTGATCCGTACAATCGAAGGTATCTTATTTCAGATGAAGATGGCGCACTTTATACCGTAGGAGATGGTGCACTTGTTAAGTTGGTGGAAACAAAACTTACGGCTGAGTTATTTGAAACGCAAGGTACGCAGGATATCCCAAATGGAAAACTGCTCATCACGCTACATGACCCGACCATACTTTATTGGCATGATTCTGAGAATCTCTTCCCAGATTTGAAAGTAAATTATACAGGGATACCAATCCCACAAGTGCTTTACTCTGAGAATATTAATATGTCAGATTCCACGATCCTCGGAATTGAGAAAGTGACAGCAGACTGTTCCGATGAGGTATTGTTTGCGGTTTCTTTTGATAATGGAGAATCTTGGTGGAGTTGTACCAATGCGGTGTGGGCAAAGCTGTCCGAGGAAAAATCTGGAATGTCAAAGGTTGCGCTGGAGGCTATCAGCGTGGATTCATGGGCGGAGAAAGCTACCACAGGACAATTGAAATATCGGTTTATCATCAGCGGTGCGGATGGTTATTTAAAATCTGTCACAACCGACTATCTGAATGCGGAGGAATAATAATGCTAAAAGGAAAAAGCGTAATAGAACTTACAGATGTTCATACTGGAAGAGTGGAACATTACGAAGATACCAACTTGGTGACCGAAGCGGTAATGGATGTTCTAAACTGCAATATTAGAGGAATGCTGTATAACAGTACTGGATTTAATAATTCTAGTGGAGATAATTGGATGTTGCCGATAAAGAAAAACATTATGGGTGGTATCCTTTTATATCAGAATGCGATAGAAGAGCAGGCGGATAATATCTATGCACCAATGAATAATCCGCTAATCGGCTATGCATCGGATGATGCAAACAATACCGAGGATATTCGAAGGGGAAGCCGAAACCTTACAGAGAGCAAAGTGGTTGATGGTGGATACCGCTTTGTATGGGATTTTGCGACATCCCAGGCAAACGGAACCATTTCAGCAATCTGCTTATCCAATACACTAGCCGGAAAAGGGACACAATATGATGGGAATTACATGGTTCGTATCGGAACCTGGTCGACAAATGTAAACAATATTTATGAGCCATATTGTTTGCGAGACAATAAGCGCATTTATATTGGTGAAGGATATAGATTGGAGATGACAACCCACAATAACTCTACACAAGCAACGCTTAGAAAAATTCAGGATGATTATCTTCATGCAACATTGATCGACCGACCATTGACGCGCATGGCCTGTGAAGCTAGTGAGGAAACATCCATCGAATTGAATCATTATCCGAGATATTGTCATTACAGTGGCGGGAGCAAGGATGAAACGGACGAACCTTATAGTAACAATTCCGACATTTGGAATTATCTGTATCATGGAACAGATGGAAAGTGGTATGGATTAGTCAGATGTGAAAACCTTAAGTACAGTTACACCAGTAGTGGTAGAGAATATTACGACCGTGTAAATTATGAGTGGTACATGGATTGTATTGATGGCGATAAATGCACCACGCAGAAGATTGTAGCTCCCAGTGGTATCAGAGAATTTTATAGTTTTGGAATGAGTGGTAAATGGTTGATGTGTTATACAGAAACAAAAGTCTACCGTATTGATACAACTAATGTGGCAAATATCGAACTGGTGCCGAATATCACATATAATTCTTCAAGTATCTGGACTTATATTGTGGATGATGACATTGTGATTAATGGCTGGTATTTCCTGGACGGTGAGCCAAAACTTTATCTCCAAGGCACCCCTGATGCAAGTCGTATTGAGTGGGGGAGAAACCAGATGAGCAGGTATAAGACGTATGCAGTTAGAGAGTGGATGTATCGGTATTCATCAGATTACGACCTATATCGTGAACTTTATTTGTTTACTCCGTATCTTGCCACGATCAATAACCTCGGTTCTCCAGTGATCAAGACTGCAGATAAGACCATGAAAATCACATATACCATTACAGAGGAATGACTCTGTGTAATCTTAGAATTAAGCATCTCTTCGGAGGTGCTTTTTTAATACCAATTTTTAAGGAGGATAAATACCATGAAAGAATTCTGGAACACGATTCAGCTTATTTTCACTGCCGTTGGAGGATGGCTCGGCTACTTCCTTGGCGGCTGCGATGGTCTGCTTTATGCCCTCATTGCCTTTGTAGTCATTGACTACATCACGGGTGTGATGTGTGCCATCAACGACAAGACTCTCTCCAGTGAAGTGGGGTTCCGGGGCATCTGCCGTAAGGTACTGATTTTCCTGCTGGTCGGGATTGCAAATATCCTTGATGTGCAGGTCATCGGGACTGGAAGTGTCCTGCGAACTGCAGTCATTTTCTTCTACATCTCCAATGAGGGCGTGAGCCTTCTGGAGAATGCGGCACACCTTGGTCTGCCTGTGCCTGAAAAGATCAAGACCGTTTTAGAGCAGCTCCATGACCGCTCGGAAAGTGAGGATGAATAATATGGCTTACACGAACAGTTCCCTGGTATCTTATACCAAACTCAGCCCGAACCATTCTGGGCAGAGAACCCATTCCATCGACCGCATCACGCCACATTGCGTGGTGGGTCAGCTCTCCTGCGAGAGCATCTGCGGCTGCTTCACCAGTCCGTCCAGGCAGGCAAGTTGTAACTACGGCATTGGCAAGGACGGTCGGATTTCCCTCTGCGTGGAAGAGAAGAACCGTAGCTGGTGTTCTTCCAGTGCCGCGAATGACCAGAGAGCCATCACCATCGAGTGCGCCAGCGATATGTCTGAGCCGTATGCGATGAATACTGCAGTGTACGAATCCCTGGTGAAGCTCTGCACCGATGTTTGCAAGCGGAACGGTAAGAAAAAACTGCTCTGGCTTGGGGACAAGAATAAGACTCTGAACTACAAGCCGAAAGCGGATGAGATGGTGCTGACGGTTCACCGCTGGTTTGCGAACAAAAGCTGTCCGGGCAACTGGCTCTATGCAAGGCTTGGTGATCTGGCAGCGAGGGTCACTGCAAATCTCAGTGGCAGTCAGCAGGCTACCCCATCCGCTCCAGCAACCAGCAAAGTGCCGTATAAGGTTCGGGTCAAGATTCCCGACCTCAATATCCGCAAGGGTCCTGGTACGAACTATGCCAAGTGGTATAAGTTCACTGGGGCTGGGGTGTTCACAATCGTTGAAGAAGCGACCGGCCTTGGTGCTACCAAGTGGGGCCTTCTGAAGTCCTATGCGGACAAGCGTAATGGCTGGATTTCCCTCGATTATGCAACCAAGCTGTAAGGTTTTGCCCGGTGGCATGTGCTGACGGGCTTTCTTTTTTACACACAAAAATTCACCGAAAAATAGCACGGCTATTGATTGACTAATCGGCGGCGTAGAGTGATATATAGACTACCACAAAAGGAAGGAGGAACAGAGCATGAGAATCAAGGTAATCAAGCCCACAAAGGCAGTACACCAGCAGAAGAAAAAGGTCTGCGCCTATGTGCGAGTATCCACTGACAGTCTTCAACAGGAAGACTCCCTGGAAAACCAGACCACCTATTTCAAAGGCTTTATTACCGCCAATCCAGAATGGGAGTTCGTTGGCATCTACTCTGACCAGGGCATTTCTGGCTATAAGGAAAACCGCCCCGGATTTCAGAAGATGATAGAGGATGCCAGGGCTGGCAATATAGATTTAATCGTAGTAAAAAGCATATCCAGATTCGCAAGAAATACCGAAACCGTGCTCAAGTTCACCAGAGAACTGAAAAGCATAGGTGTCGGTATTTTTTTTGAACTTCAGAACATCAACACGCTGTCCGGCGCAGGTGAGTTGATGTTGACCATCCTTGCAGCATTTGCCCAGGCAGAGAGTGAAGGCGCATCCGCTAATGCGAAGATGACCTATAAGCGAAAATTTGAAAGTGGAATTCCTGCCCACGGTTTGGAAAGCACCTTCGGATACAAAGCCAATGCCCAGGGTGACATCGTAGTTGATGAGGAAAAAGCCGCAGTTGTGCGGCAGATGTTCGACTTGGCGGAGCAAGGCATCTGGCCCAGCAAGATTAAACAATACCTCAATAAAAATGGTGTTCCAGGGTGTGCTGGTGGGGATTGGGATGACACGGCGGTGTTCCGTGTTCTCCACAATGTTTCCTATAAGGGTGATTTGATTTTGCAAAAGACCTATAGGGACAGCCGCCGCAAGCAACGCAAGAATGAAGGACAGGTTGACCAGTGGTACATTGCAGAGAACCACCAACCCATTGTACCGCCTAAACAGTGGGACAAGGTGCAGGAAATTTTGCGGAAACGGAGCGAACATCTGCAAAAGCCAGCCCCTCCAAAGCCGGTCAAGCCACGGAGTAGCCAAAATACCTACCCATTTTCCAATCTGATATACTGCCC
>ERZ791871.327-NODE-327-length-66124-cov-61.882608_pt1 | contig 66124 bp, 49 predicted proteins | sample MGYA00510280_ERZ791871 | MGnify/ENA primary metagenome ERZ791871 (study PRJEB30046, sample SAMN00792111) | human gut metagenome | study: EMG produced TPA metagenomics assembly of the A metagenome-wide association study of gut microbiota in type 2...
GCGACACAAGGAGCAACAGGTAAGCCTTGCCGAACAGGAACTCAAACAGGTAAAAGCTGAGATACGTACAGACAAACTCAAAAGTGCAGCTACCGATGTAGCCACTGCCATAACCAGCAGCGTAGGTTCTCTTTTCGGAAGCGGTAAGTTGAAAGAACTGGAACATAACATCGAGCAGCTACATCAGGAGATTGCCAACCGGGACAAAGCTACTGATGAATTAAAAATTCAGATGCAACAAATGCAGGAACAGCACGGCAGACAAATACGCAATCTTCAAGGAATACATAATAAAGAGATTGAAGCTAAAGACAAAGAAATATCACGGCTAAACACCCTGCTTGAAAAGGCATTATGCTGGTTCCCATTACTCAAAGAAATGCTGAGAATGGAAAAATTATGCTATGTCACTGGTTTTACCAAGGGGATGGTTGATTCTCTTTTATACAAAAAGGAAGCTCTCAGATGTAGTGGAAAAATCTATTCCGAAGAATATAGACAGAGATTTGAAACAAAAAATGTAATTTTCAAAATTGAACGAAGCCCGATCGATAAGAATAAATTGATGCTGACTATAAACCAACAGCCAATCAGCGAATGGTTCAAAGAACAATGGGAGAAGTTACAGCAGCATCTGCGTAACTCAGTGCAGAAAGAACAAAAATCCAGAGGATTCAGGATGTAATATAGAGAAGTACAATTCATCATGGATTGTACTTCTATCGTAATATATAGTACAAAATCTAAGTTGTCTAACTATTCTAAAGTAAAATAAGCAATAAAAGAATATCTTATTCACTATTAATATACCATATTGTCAATATCTTTCCCTCATTTAGTCAATCGTATCTTTTCGTGGTAGAAATAATTTACGATAACCGGCTTGCCTTTTTCCGAGCGCCCGTAAGGCAAATCATTTATTCTATATGGAAACCCCTGTGCCTTGGCGTATTGGGAAATGTCCTGTTCCAATGCCTGCCAGTAATCAAGCCTCTTTTTGTTGTATATTTCTTCGTATAACGGAAAGAGGTCGGGATGCTTCTCACGGATATACGTCATTATCCCTCCCTTGAACTGCCCGCGCAGATTCAGGTTTTCGAGCCATATCAAATCGGCATATCCTTTCACTTTCTCGATAATCGCCTTCATATCGGTTATTCCGGGGAATATGGGCGATACAAAACACACGGTACGGATGCCCGCCTCATAGACCTGACGCATTGCGTTCAGACGACGTTCTATGCTCACGGCATTGTCCATATCCGTACGAAAACGCTCGTCAAGCGTATTGACCGACCATGACACCGTTACTTTGGGAAAACGCTTCAACAGGTCGAGGTCGCGCAGGACAAGGTCGGACTTAGTGCATATCATAATCTCGGCGTTGCTCCCACGCAGCTCTTCGAGCAGCCTGTGGGTACGGCAAAATTGCTCCTCATACGGGTTGTAACCATCCGTCACGGAACCTATCACAATGCGCTCTCCGTCATATTTGTGCGGATTGGCTATCGGTTTCCAGTTCTTCACGTCCAGAAATGCACCCCACGGTTCTGTATGCCCGGTGAATCGTTTCATAAACGATGCGTAGCAATACTTACAGGCGTGGGGGCAGCCCACGTAAGGGTTGACCGAATATCCTCCGACCGGCAGTGAGGATTTGGTCATAACGCTCTGTACGTCTATTTCTTTGATTATTTCGGTATTCATTGTAAGCGTTTTGTAAATTGTTCCGGCAGTTCCTGAATCATCCTTTCTTCGCCCATTATAGGCAGCAAATCCTCTTTCATAAACACGGGGACGCCCTGTGTTTGGGCTTGGTCGGCAATGTGAAGCACCCATTCGGGACGGGAATCCACTTTGCCTTTCCGATGTCCGGTCTCCGTACCTATGACAATCCAGTCGATACCCTCGAAATCTATATCGCCGATTTCATCGAAAATAGGTTCGAAAGTGACATGGTAGTGCTTGGCCTTGATATTTCTTTTCAAATCGTCTAGCCGCTTTTTTTCGGAATTGCGCGTGACGGTCACGCCCATCCATACATTCTCGTCATCTGTAGAGAAACTGATCTTGTCCGGACATTTCGTAAGGAATATATAAGCGTGTTGCGGATTGCTTTTCATTCGTCTGAATATTTCCGCATTCCATTCAGGCTTCCAATCGGAGAAATCGCTCATTCCGGTCATCAGCCATACGTGAGGCTTGGGCGTGTCGATGATACGCAGCTTTCGCACCATATATTCCGGTACGGAGAAGTCGTCCGTAATATGGAAACGGCGGCAGTTGTTACGGGCATAGCAGTAGCTGCACCCGATGGAGCAGCCTACCACTATGTTCATATTCTTTATCAGGGATTTTATACAGATAGTCATCTGCTTAGAGTTCCTTTTTAGAATCATTTCGGAGAGACTTTCCATTTTACCGGTTCTTTCAGTATGATTCCGTCAGTGGCATCCTCCTGTGAGAATGTATTGCTGCAATATTGTATGCAGAGCATGAGGAGCGGAGTCGTTCCGTTGTTACGGACACTTCGTTTTCCTGCAGGAGATACCCTGACAACGCTACCTTCTTCCACTGGGAACACTGTTCCGTCTACTTGAAATTCACCTTTACCGGAGAGGAAAAAATAAAGTTCCTCATGACTCTTGTGACTATGCAGAAATCCGGTTTCTGTACCCGGGGCGAATGACTGGAAAGAAAACTCGCTTCCCGTAGTTCCGAGAGCGGTGCTGCAGAATACTTTTCCGGGAATTTTCACATCCGGGCCAAGCTGAAGTTCGTATTCATTCAGTTCATTCAACTTACCGACACTGATCGCGGCGAAATTCTGTTCTACCGCGATTTTCCTAATCTTTTTCATCTTTCTAATATTTTGAAATGATTGTTTATACAGTTATTTAAGTGTTATGCTTTCTCCGTCTTCCGGTATAATCAGTCGGCTCATATCCGTCCCGTGATGGCGAGCTTCGTTGCGAAGGATGGCACGGGTGGTCTGGCAATGATCGATGGCATCCATGTGTACGGTAATCAGCTTGATGTGTGGGGGGAGTGTGTCAAGCATCGCCATTACTTCCTGTTCATTGGGGATGATACAACCGTCCGTCTTAGAGAATTCGGGGAATACCGCACCGCCACTGTTCACCACAATATAATTAGGACGATACTTTTCCACGGTAGCAAGAGTACATTCTTCCCATTTGCAATCGCCCATGATATAAATAGTCGGAAGCCCTTCGGACATCAGCACATAGCCCGAAACAGGTCCCATCATCTGGCCTATCTGACCGAAACCGTGATGGCCAATAGCACGGTGGATGGTCAGATGACCTAAGGTTATGCTCTCTTCAATCGCTTCTACATTTGAGAAACCATCTTTCAGGATGGCGGCCTTATCTTGTGGCTGGGTGTAGAAAGGAATGTCTTTCGGCAAATGCTGCTTTACACTTGGTTCGTAATGGTCGATGTGGTTGTGGGTGAGCAGTACCATATCAACACCTTCAGTAATGTCGCTAATAGGCATTACGAGATGTACCCTCGGATTCTTATATACACCGAGAGCTGATTGCAGGGTTCCTTTGTCGGCAAATACGGGGTCAATAAGAATGGTATGTCCTGCATAGTTGATTTTCAAGGTGGCACTGCGTACCAACCGAATAATTGCTTTTTCGTTCATGATGTTATGTTTTGTATTATTTTTCGGGTACAAAGTTCGAAAGGATATCCCAATGTCTCTATGCCTTAAAAACAGGAATATATGCCATTTTGATAAAAGAATGATGTATATTTGCAAAAAGCAAAAAACAAGAGTGATGAAAGCTATAATCAATCCCGAAAGACTTGTAAGCGTTCCGTTCAATAAAACGCAATGTGGCGTAGACTTCTACATTAACACAGGCGAAAGCAAGGACATCTGTGGTGTCTTGACCGAGCATAAGGCGTTTAAGACAGATTTTTTCAGCTTCTATTTCTTTCGTCGTGCCAATGGATATTTGTTGCTGAACTTCCGAAAAGTGGAGTTACGGGATGGTATGGTGCTGCTTTTGTCGCCGCACCAGCAACAGGAATGGCACGTGAACGAGGTAGAACTAGATTACACTTTTCTTATTTTCCGCGAAGACTTTATGCGCACGTTCATTGCTGACAAGTTCTTCGTATATCGGCTGTTGTATTATTATCAGACTGATACACCGCCCTACTTGTTTGCCGAGCCGGAGGAGCTGACGGAATATATGCGCCTCTTAAAAAAGATAAAACAAGAACTACAACATCCTGTGGTAGACACTTACAACCTCATTGTGTCAGTGCTTTATTATCTACTGGTAATTATCAACCGGGCATACGCTCAAACTTATCGTCTACCTGTCGAAGTGCCAAAAAACAATTACGCATTCAAATTCAAGGACTTACTCGAAAAACATATCCGAACGACACAGCGCGTTCAAGAATATGCTGATATGCTTCGGGTAAGTCGTATCACCTTGAATAATTCTGTCATGGCGCAATTTGGTGTATCAGCCATTCACTTACTCAAGCAACGTCTTTTGGAAGAGCTGAAAAATGAGCTACTGTTCTCCAATCTGAATGTGAGCCAACTGGCAGACGAGTTCCACTTTTCCGACCCCAGTCACCTCATGCGTTTTTTCAAAAAAGAAACAGGCAAGACTTTTACCCAATATCTAATGAATTACAAAAGAGGAATATATGAATAGAAATTTCATATTTGGCAAATGAATTCCATATTTAAGATATTTATTTTTTTGAATAACTATATTTTTCGTCATAAAGGTTCATTCTGCCAGTCCATAGAAATACCAATCGCTTTGTAATTGACATTCTTTTGAAGAATCTTAAAAAATACAAAAACACCCAATTTTACATTCTTGGGTGTAAAAAAGGGTGTAAATCTCGCAAATGCTTGATTTACACCCTTTATTGCGGAGAGACAGGGATTCGAACCCCGGGTGCCTCGCAGCACAACGGTTTTCAAGACCGCCGCAATCGACCACTCTGCCACCTCTCCAAAACTTCTTTTTCAGAAGTGCTTTTCTTTTAAAGCGGTGCAAAGATACAAATCATTTTTTATTCTACAAACTTTTCTGCACAAAAACAGAGCAATTATACCAAAATTCTTGTTTATACCCACTACGGAACGAACATAACGGCATTTAGGCTATTTGTTGAAATTTATCAAGGGCAAGACAGAGTTTTATAACTTACTGGCTATCAGTATATTTACAAAGAGCCACATTCAGTATACGATTGAACCCTATTCAGTATACGACTGAATGGCATTCACTATACGACTGAATTAGGTTCAGAATACGACTGTTCCTTAAACCTACATCATTTGTAAATAATGCAGATTATTATTCGGTTCTTGTTTCAATTCATAAACCACATATAAAGAAAGTATTAACATCTCTACTCCCCCGGACATTCACTACCTAATAATAGTTATTTTATGCTGTTCAACATAAAAAGAGAAGTATCTCTTATAAAATTACGGAATTTATTCAGTATTTTTGCGCGCTCTAAAGGATAACATTATCTAACCTACTAACAAAAACAAATTTTATGGAATTGAACAAAACCTTTACCAATGGGCTTTGGAATAAAGAAATCAATGTCAGTGATTTCGTCAGTAAAAACATCGCACCCTATACCGGGGATGCATCTTTCTTGCAGGGACCTACCGAACGTACCAAACGTATCTGGGACATCTGTCTGAAGGCTCTCGAAGAAGAAAGGAACAACAATGGCGTCCGTTCACTGGACAATACCACCGTATCTACCATCACTTCTCATAAAGCCGGGTATATTGATAAGGACAATGAACTTATTGTCGGTTTGCAGACTGATGAACTGTTGAAACGATCCATCAAACCTTTCGGAGGCATCAACGTGGTAGCAAAAGCATGCCGTGAAAACGGAGTGGAAGTGGACGATAAAGTAAAAGACATCTTCACCCATTACCGCAAAACACATAACGACGGCGTATTCGATGTATATACCGAAGAAATCCGTTCCTTCCGCTCACTGGGATTCCTTACCGGATTGCCCGACAACTATGCCCGCGGACGTATCATCGGCGACTACCGCCGATTGGCTCTCTACGGCATCGACCGTCTGATTGAAGCCAAGCAGGAGGACTTGCGCAACCTCACCGGCCCGATGACCGAAGCACGCATCCGTCTACGCGAAGAAGTGGCAGAACAAATCAAAGCTTTGAAGGACATCAAGGTTATGGGCGAATATTACGGACTCGACCTCAGCCATCCGGCTACATCAGCTCAAGAGGCCGTGCAATGGGTATACATGGCATATCTTGCTGCCATCAAAGAGCAGGACGGAGCAGCCATGTCACTGGGTAACGTATCTTCGTTCCTCGACATTTTCATCGAATACGATTTGGCTCACGGCAAGATTGACGAGACGTTTGCACAGGAACTGATAGACCAGTTCGTCATCAAACTACGTATGGTACGCCATCTGCGCATGCAGTCGTACAATGATATCTTTGCCGGCGACCCGACTTGGGTGACCGAAGCCATCGGCGGACGCTTCAACGACGGACGCGTGAAGGTCACCAAGACTTCTTTCCGCTTTTTGCAGACGCTATACAACCTCGGTCCTTCTCCGGAACCGAACTTGACCGTATTGTGGAGTCCCGAACTGCCGGAAGGCTTCAAGGATTTCTGCGCCAAAGTTTCTGTAGATACCAGCTCCATCCAGTACGAAAACGACAACCTGATGCGCGAAGTGCGCAACTGCGACGATTACGGCATTGCCTGCTGTGTATCCTACCAAGCCATCGGCAAGCAAATCCAGTTCTTCGGCGCACGTGCCAACCTTGCCAAGGCCCTGCTGCTTGCCATCAACGGTGGCCGTTGCGAAAACACCGGAACTGTCATGGTGAAAGGTATTCCCGTATTGACCGGCGAGACACTGAAGTTTGAGGAAGTTATGGCCAACTACAAGAAGGTACTGACTGAAATAGCCCGTGTCTACAACGAGGCCATGAATATCATCCACTACATGCATGATAAGTATTATTATGAGAAAGCCCAGATGGCATTCATCGATACCGACCCACGCATCAATCTGGCATACGGTGTTGCCGGCCTTTCCATCGCCATAGACTCACTGTCCGCCATCAAATATGCCAAAGTCACTGCACGCCGCAACGAAATCGGCCTGACCGAAGGTTTCGACACCGAAGGCTCATTCCCCTGCTTCGGCAATAATGACGACCGTGTGGACCACCTGGGAGTAGACCTCGTTTACTATTTCAGCGAAGAACTGAAAAAGCTGCCTGTCTACAAGAATGCCCGTCCCACCCTTTCCTTGCTGACTATCACCTCCAACGTGATGTACGGCAAGAAGACCGGTGCCACTCCGGACGGACGCGCCAAAGGTGTTGCCTTTGCTCCGGGTGCCAACCCAATGCACGGACGTGACAAGAACGGTGCCATCGCTTCCTTGAGCTCCGTAGCCAAATTGCGCTACCGCGACTCGCAGGACGGCATCAGCAATACGTTCTCCATTGTTCCCAAATCACTGGGCCCGACACCGGAAGAACGTGTAGAGAACCTGGTAACCATGATGGACGGCTACTTCACCAAAGGTGCCCACCATTTGAACGTAAACGTACTGAACCGCGAAATGCTGGAAGATGCCATGGAACATCCTGAAAAGTATCCGCAACTCACCATCCGCGTTTCCGGCTATGCCGTGAACTTCGTGAAGTTGAGCCGCGAGCATCAGTTGGAAGTCATCAGCCGTTCATTCCACGAAAGAATGTAATATGATAAATGTACACTCCTACGAAAGTATGGGAACATTCGACGGGCCGGGTCTCCGGCTCGTCGTTTTCCTGCAAGGATGTCCGTTCCGTTGTCTGTATTGTGCCAATCCGGATACGATTGATGTAAAAGGAGGCACTCCCACCACTCCGGAAGAGATTCTGCAAATGGCTATCAGCCAAAAGGCATTCTTCGGGAAGAAAGGAGGTATTACTTTCTCCGGCGGTGAGCCTACCCTGCAAGCAGAAGCGCTGATTCCTCTTTTCAAGGAGCTGAAGGCGAACGGCATCCATATCTGTCTGGACAGTAACGGAGGCATCTGGAATGAAAAGGTGGAAGAGCTCTTTAGCCTGACTGACCTCGTGCTGCTGGACATCAAGCAATTCAATCCCGAACGCCACCGTACGCTGACGGGACGAAGCAACGAACAGACACTCCGCACCGCTGCCTGGCTCGAAGAACATGAACACCCCTTCTGGCTGCGCTATGTACTGGTCCCCGGTTACAGCGATTCGGAAGAAGACACCCGCCTGCTGGGTGAAAGTCTTGGCAAATACCAGCAGATACAACGGGTGGAAATACTTCCTTATCACCGTCTGGGTGTTCACAAATACGAAGCCATGGGATGGGATTACAAATTGAAAGAAGTGAAGGAAAATACTCCGGAACAACTGGAACGGGCAGAAAAACTGTTCAAAGAGTATTTCACGAATGTGATAACCAACTAAAACAGAAAAGCAAGGCTGTCCGGATATGATTCCAGACAGCCTTGCTTTTCATTTATAGGGTAAGAATCCTATTCTTTCAAGTTATAGGTAATCTGCTGTACATCATCACTACTGCCACCCACCATAAAGACGAAATCACCAGGTTCTACCATATAATTCATCTCATTGTCATAGAATCCCAGTGCATCGTCAGTTATCTGAAAAGCTACAGTTTTGCTTTCACCCACATTCAGATGAATTTTCCTGAAGCCCTTCAATTCCTTTATCGGACGCGTAACAGAGGCTACCTTATCCTGCACATACAATTGAACTACTTCCTCTCCTGTACACTTACCGGTATTAGTCACTTTTACCGACACCTCCGTATGGACGCCTGCAGCCTTGCCCGGCAGCAGTTTCAAATCAGAATATCCAAAATCCGTGTACGAAAGCCCATATCCGAAAGGATAGGCAGGCTCAGTGGAAGCATCGATATAAGATGCCTTATAGGTCTGTTTCAATGCGGTAGGGCGGCCGGTGCTCTTATTCTGATAATAAATGGGAATCTGTCCTACGTGTGCAGGAAATGTCATGGGCAATTTAGCCGAAGGATTATACTCTCCCCACAACACATTGCATATGGCATTGCCGGCCTCACTTCCCAGCCACCAAGTACACAGTACCGCATCAGCATGTTCCCTTATCTCATTGAAGATTACCGGACGCCCACACATGACAAGAGCAATGACAGGTTTTCCAGTCTTTGCCAGTTCCGACACCAGTTTCTGCTGCCCCTCGGGTATGGCTATATTCACTTTGGAAGCCTTCTCGCCACTCTGACCGAATCTCTCGCCTACCGCCACAACAATGACATCCGAAGCCTCAGCAGCCTGTAATGCTTCCTGCAATCCGGTCAACTGATTGCTCTTCATATCATAGCCTTCAGCATAGCTCACCTCCAGTCCTTTCCGGACCAATGCATCATATAAGGTCACCACTTTGTTCCGGTCCGTAGTGGCAGCCCAAGCACCTGCCATATCGTACTGGGATTTTGAGAGTCCTCCTATCAAGGCTATCTTCCTCGTCTGTGCCGTCAACGGAAGCACAGATTCCCTATTCTCCAGCAATACAACGGAACGCTCGGCCATACGGAGCGAAGCATTACGGACTTCGGGCGCATTGAGTATTCTGGCCGCTCTTTCCGGATTACAGTAGCGAAAAGGGTCCTCAAACAATCCCAACTCATATTTCTTCTCCAATATACGCCGTACTGCATCATCAAGCACACTCTCCTTTACTTTCCCTTCTTGAACAAGCTCCTTCAGATAAGTCAAGTAGCAGGTACTTACCATCTCCATGTCCAGACCAGCATTCAGCGCTTTGGCTGCGGCATCTTTCTTGTCAACAGCATAACGGTGGTTCACTAATTCCTCTACCGAATTATAATCGGACACAACAAATCCCTTAAATCCCCACTGCTCTCTCAATAGCCGGTTGAGCAAGAAATCATTGGCAGTACAAGGAATATTATTAAAATCATTGAAAGCACTCATCACGGTAGCTGCTCCTGCCTTTATGGCCGCCTTATAGGGAGGCATATAAAAATTGGCAAAGTGGCCCATTGACATATCCACACTATTATACTCCTTTCCTGCTATCGGTGCACCATATCCGGCAAAATGTTTCATACATGCCATGACAGTCGTCGTGTCTGCCAAATCGTCTCCTTGCAAGCCTCTGACACGCGCCTCCGCTACCCGAGAACCATAATAAGGGTCCTCACCGGCCCCTTCCATGACGCGTCCCCAACGTGCGTCCCACGAAATATCCACCATCGGGGCAAAAACCCAGTTCAAACCATCGGCGGCACTTTCCAAAGCATTGTAGCGTGCAGCTTCCTCAATCATGGCCAAATCGAAACTTGCAGCCTCGGCAAGCGGAAGCGGAAATCCGGTACGATAGCCGTGGATAACATCCAGTCCGAAAATTAAAGGAATGCGCAAACGCGATTGCAAAGCAAGCTCTTGATAACGGCGTATATCCTTTACTCCTATCACATTCAGCATAGAGCCTATTCTGCCTTGCCGGACATACTCTTCTTTAGGAATATTTCCACCGTCGGGTCCGGTAAAATTCCCTCGGTAGGTGCATTGTGCAAGCTGGCCTATCTTTTCATCCAGCGTCATCTGCTTCATCAAGCTTGAGATGAATTTCTCCTTCTCCGTAGTTTGTGCCGAGGTAAAGGTGTTACCAAGTCCCCACAGACAAACCATCAGTATTATTATCTTTTTCATACTGCCATTCTTGTTTTGATATTTATTTTATCATAAAACAACAGTTGCCTTCAATGGTAAATCAGCTGAAGAAGGACCTGCCAGAATCTCAAAAGTCCCCTTTTCCACTACAAACCGATGTGATTCCACATCATAGTAGGCAAAGGCTTCCTCATCCAGCAATATCCGAACGCGCTTGGTTTCACCCTTCTTCAAGTAAACCTTATCGTAGCCTTTCAACTCCTTCAATGGACGCGGAACAGAACATTCCACATCCCGCACATATACCTGAGCCGCTTCCGCAGCATCCATCTTTCCGGTATTCTTGATGTCAAAGCTTACCGTAACCCGGCTTCCCCCCGTCTTCTCAACACTCAGATTACTATATTCAAAACTACTGTATGACAGTCCATACCCGAAAGGATAGAGCGGCTGCTTTCCGTTCCGGTCATATCCCCTATAACCTACGAAAACACCTTCGGCATACTGCACCCGTTTATGAGGTACATTGCGATTGTCATAATAATTACCATATACCGGATTATCTTCCCATTTTTCCTCGATGCTGACTGGTAGTTTGCCACTTGGCGAAAGCTTGCCCGTAATGATTTCGGCAAGGGCCTTTCCACCCTCCTGCCCCGGATACCATGCCATCAAAATAGCTTGTACACTCTGCCCCCAATTGCGGAAATCTATTCCACCTCCGGCATTCACCACCACAGCCACATTATCATGAAGTGAAGCCACTTTATTAATGAGATATTCCTGCCCGTATGACAATGCAAACGGACGGTCGAACCCTTCACCTTCTGTACTGCTGTTGAACCCGGCACATACAATAACATTCCTGGCATGCTTCAGTGAAGAGGCCAAACGCTCCTCATCCATCATTCCTGCCTGGAAACTGACAGTCGCCTCACCCACATTATCAAAATATTCAATACGCAACCGGTATATCTCCCCTGCACTGACCTGCATAAATGCACTGCGGGTACTGAATGAATGGTTCCCCCAATCTCCGGTAATCAGCTTATCGTTTACAAACAGACGGTATCCGTCATCGCCAGCCAGCTGGAACTTGACAGTTCCATCCTTGTCAGCCTTGTAAACTCCCGTCCAACGGGCAGAAAACTGATCTACCGGCATGCCGTCGAACGGTGCACCGTATTTCCAGGCATGGTCTATGGCAGGCTCTATGGCAGCTTGAAAGAGTTCTCCGGTAAGATTACGAGTATTATAATATTCGCCCTTAAAACCGTTTTGCGTAAAACTGCCATCCGTATAAATCTGTTGGGACATATCCTTATAAAGAATGCTGTCAGACAGCAGCTCTATCTGTCTGCCGCCCTTCAACTGAACCATACCGTCATAGAGTGACACTACCGAATAAGGGGTGACAAATCCGCTTCCTCCTCCTGTGGGAATAATATCGGCATTAGGCCCGATTACCAATGTTCTACCGTTCCGGTAAGGCAACGTACCGTTATCATTTTTCAATAAGACTACTCCTTCTCTCGCCAAGTCAAGTGCAATTTCCTTAGACTGTGCATTGTCTTTATCGATAGATTTATCTTCTCTCGGAGTATCAAGTGCTCCAAAAGCAATCAATGTCTGGAGTATATGCCGGACTTTGGCGTCAATGGTCTCTTCCTTCACGATACCATTCTCTATTGCCGGAATAAGAATTTCCCTGGTCATGAATTTACCGACGGGCATTTCCAAATCCAACCCTCCATTAGCGGCTCCCACACCGGAATATACAGATGTCCAGTCAGACATCAGGATACCTTTAAATCCCCACTGTTTGCGCAGTACATCAATGTTCAGCCAGCTGTTTTCGGTGGCATGTACCCCGTTCAGCGGATTATAGCTATCCATAACCGCCCCTACTCCTGCTTCCTGCACAGCTTTTCGGAACGCGGGAAAATAAATTTCCTGCAGCGTGCGTTCATCCACATCTGAGCTGGCATGATGTCTGCTCCACTCCTGGTTATTGGCCGCAAAATGCTTCACCGTAGCCATAACTCCCTCTTCCTGCACTCCCAAGATATATTCTTTAGCAGTTTCGCCCGTCAAATAAGGGTCTTCACCAAAATACTCATAGTTTCGCCCGCATAGAGGAGAGCGGTAGATATTGACTCCAGGCCCCAACAGAATACTTACCCCACGGGCCTTTGCATCCCGGGCCAAACCATGTCCCAGCTCTCTAGCCAACTTACGGTTCCATGTCGAAGCCGACAAGATGCCACAAGGATACAAGGTACTTTGAGTATTGTTACGTATGCCTTGCGGACCATCGGCCATCCTGATTTCGGGTATGCCAAGCCGGGGTACAGCCCGGATATAAAAAGATTTGGGACCGGAAATGTAATCGATTTTTTCTTCCAGCGTCATTTGAGAAACCAACTCCCTGGCACGCTGCTCCACCTGGGGAGTAATACACACTTGTGCTTTTGCCGTGATTGCACAACAAAGCAATAGCCCGCTTAAGGCTACTTTCTTTTTAATCTTCATTTTGTCTATTTTACTACGTGTTTGTTATATTGCCGGGCATGTCCCGACCTACTTTCTTTCTTCTCAATCAATAAAAAACCGTGTCCCTTCATCCACCAACGAAGAAACACGGCCGAAAGTTATTAAGAAAATTCTGAATCTACAAGAAAGTGGACAAAAACATGTCTGTCCTGCTATCAATAAGTAAGACGTATACCGGCCTGCAACGTAAAGTTACACGGGTTCTCCTTGCGTATAGTCTGTATCGACGAACCGTCATCAAAGAAATAAGATACTCCCGGTTCCACATACAGGCCCACCCTATTGCTTATGTTATACTGGGCACCGACAGCACCCATGACAGAAAGCTGTACCGGTTTCACAGTCTCACTCTCAGTACCAATCTTGCCATACACACATTTTTCAATGGCACCCCCCGCCGAAACGTACATCGTAAAGTTCTTTGCATCCACAAAGTTCCAGTTGGCCCGTACCGGAATGCCAATATAATGCAGCTTCTGGCTTATCTTTTCCGAGCTGCCCTCATACCTTACGTCAGAAGCAAGATAGGTATACGTCAGCCCGCTTTCCACAGAGAAACCCTTCGCCAAGTTTTTCCGCACCGAAACACCGAAACTGAGCGGTTGTTTATGGTCTATATCCGCAATTTTCTTTTCGCGTCTTTGCAGATAGGGCATACCATCCTTAAAAACCAGTTCCTGCCCGTCGGGAATAGTAACAATGCCATTGGCCGTAGAGGATAAATCTACGTTACCGCCATAAATAGGACTTCCAGGCATGTAGTCCGACATCACATTCGCTTCCCCTTCATTCGCCAATGAAAAACCTCCCGTATTTCCTACGGACAAGCCAACCGCCCATCCTTTAGTATCCCTACCAGAACTGTTTCTTTCCGGAAGATGCAGTTTGTCCCGGCCTGACGGACGATAGCGGTCTTTCCTTGTTCTCTCCGGTTCCTCTGCCTGCATTGCGGTCGCATGGTCCGTATCTTCCATTACCGGCTCTTCCGCCTGCTGCCCAATACCGACAGCCTCACCTGCAGTTTCAACCGGCAACATTTCCTCCTGCCGCTCATCGTCAACCGATATTCTGATATGTTGTGCAACCAAAGGGCGACTTGCCTCCCTATTGGGTGCCGATGCATTTCCATGTGCCCGATAGGCAGGCTCTATGGGATTAGTCCGTACAGCAGGTACCGTCTGTTCCGGCAAGACATCCGGAGCCACAGCCAAAGCAGGCACTGACGTATGCCGCATTTCATTCCCTACCGGACTCTGCAACAGCCACAGACTGACGGACGATACTGCCACCAGCAGCACAGCTGCCGCAGCCACCGCCCAGCGACGGAAAGGCATCATCCTATGCGATCCGGTTATCGGAGTTCCGGAAAGGGACAATTCCTTTTCCAACCGCTCCCATCCGGCAACCGGCAACGGTTCGGAATAGTCTTCCAGCTTGTCCTTTATCTTTTTCAACCACAATTCATCTTCCATACGTTCCTTCATTTAATCATTTCTTTTCATCCACTCACGTACTTTTGCCGCTAAAGTCGCTTTAGCACGCGTCAACTGCGAGGCAGAGGATTTTTCATTAATTCCCAATAGTCGAGCAATCTCCTTATGGGATTTCTCTTCAAAAATATATAAGTTGAATACGGTACGATAGCCGGCAGGCAGTTCACTGATAAACTGCATCAGCACCTTTTGAGGAATGACATCTATCGACGAACCTTCCGGTTCCTCATAAGCTTCGGGTGCATTCTCCAAAGCCGATGACTGATTCATCACATCATTTTTCCGCAAATACTGCAATACCGTATTCACCATTACGCGTTCCATCCATGCCCGCAGAGAGCCCTCTCCCCGCCAAGTAAACTTATCGAAAGAATCAAAAAGTTTCAGAAAACCGTCATGCATCAGGTCTTGGGCAGTCTCCCGGTCACCTGCATAACGGAGGCATACGCTGAGCATGTGTCCCGCATAGCGCTCATACAGTTCTTTGCGGGCAAGGTTGTCTCCTTGCCTACAGCGTTCTGCCAATTCCTGTTCTTCCATTCTCTCTTTTAACACGTGTTTACCTTATAAATGCAATCGGCGCAAAAATACTGCATCAGGCAGAGAAGAAAATCATACTTTCATTTCTTTAACAGTATACTACGCAGTATTTAGCTTTTCACCGCATTTTCTGAATACAAAAATAAGTTTTAAACAGAAAAGAGCTAAAACCTACCACTTATGAAGAAACTGAGAATGACATTGGCAGCATCCATGCTTTTATTCCTGACTGCCATTGTATTGCAATCATGCCTGGACGATTGGGATGACAAATATGACACTTTGTTCGCCGTAGGTACGGTAAAGGTCATCGAAGGAAAAGACTACTATTTCTCACTGGACGAAGGCAGTAAACTATATCCCAGTGACACAACCTATGTTCACGACTATGCCGTAATAGACGGCCAGAGAGCTTTCATCTACTTCCGCGAACTGGAAGAGAAACTTCCAGGCTACGAATACAATGCCCAAATAAAGCACATCGAAAATATTCTGACCAAAGACATCTACTCCATGCCTGCCGAAAAGGCGGACAGTATCGGAGACGACAACATCAACGCCACGGATTTATGGATTACGGGCGAGTATCTGAACATCAAATATCAATTCTACCACAGTAACAACGAAGATAAGAAGCACATGCTGAACCTGGTCATCAATGAAGCATCCACCGGCGAAAACGACAAACCGGATTACGTCAATCTCGAATTCCGCCACAATGCCTACAATGACAGTCAGCTCACACTGGGCACCGGACTGGCCTCCTTCAAGCTGGACAATATAGCGGAACAGCTGAAAGAGAAAAAAGGACTGAACATCCGCGTCAAAAGTCTATATGACGGTGAACGGTTCATGACCATAGACATTAAAAAAGAAAACAACTAAATCTCCTGAAAACACATCTTTCAACATCTCAATGAGAAGCGGAGTGACATTGCAATATGTTGCTCCGCTTTATTTTTCCATATCCCGCTTAAATTCATCTTTTTCTTTGTCTATCCACCGGGAAACCCCTACATTTGTAAGAATTTTCACAATAGCAAACATTAAAAACGGTCCAAAGGATATGAAATACATACTGGGAGCAGTAATTGCAATACTCTGCTCGTTCACCTGCACAGACACCCTATATGGAAAATCTCTCGCAACAGACGTCGACGATATTCTGATAATCAACACTTATACAGAAGCCAATCCCTGGAGTAATGATTTCATCACCTCCATTGTGAACATGGCATCACAGAACAGCCACATCGGAGTATACACCGCACACATGAAAATGCTGACACTTGACGAGGAAAATAAACTGGAGACATTCAAAGAGAGCTTGTTCAAGAGTTACAAGAACCCTAAACTTATCGTGCTTATCGGATGCGGAAGTTTCATCATGTGCGATGAACTGAACCGGCAGTGGCCCGATATCCCCATGATATTATGTGGTGAGAGGGATTATACCGGTCCTAAGGAAACAATGATACGCGAGCACGCCCTGCCCCGCACAGAGCGTATTCCCATCAGTGACCTACAGAAGAAGTACAATCTGACCTTAATGCAATCCAGTGTATACCTGAACGAGAACCTGCAACTCATGAAGCAACTCATCCCCAAAATGGATAAGGTCATGTATATAGGGGATGAAACATACATCTGCCAGCAGAACGACTATGACTTGTCCGAGATTATCCGTGAAAAGTACCCGGAGTTGGATTACCAGTTCTTGAGTGCGAAGGACATCCGGACGGACAGCCTTTTCAATATACTGAACCACGTGAGTCCCCATACTACCGGAGTCATCTTTTCATCCTGGCTGTACAAGAGCTCTCCCCATGACAATATCATGAGGAGTAACTCCCACCGGGTCATCTCTACCGCCCCCATCCCTTTGTTTTCGCTAAGGGCCATCGGTATTGAAGAAGAAGGGGGGATTGTAGGCGGATACATTTACAACAAAGAGAATTATAATGCCCGGCTACTGGAAACCATCCACAAGATATTGAACGGTACCCCGGCACGCAACATCCCGTTATACTATCCCGACGACGGAGCCCCCGTATTCAACTATAAATCCCTTCTGCAGCGTGACCTGAATCCGAAGCTATGCCCCAAGGGTACCATATTCTACAACATGCCTCCCACCTTCTGGGAGAAGTACGAATATGTCATTATCAGTATCACTGCCGCAATCATAACTCTGCTGTTCTTTTTCCAATATCTCCGCCTACAGTCACTGAGTAGAATCAAAAGATTACAACAGCAACAACTGGACAGCAATCTCAAATACCGAAATCTGATAAACAACATGCCCATCCTATACATGTATGAGAAACTTATAAAAGATGAAAAAGGGCGCATTACTGACACCTTATATATAGATGTCAACAATTTCTTCGAAGACAGATTTATCATGCGCAAAGAGGCTGTCGGCAAGCGGGGAAGCGAATTATTTCCCGAATCCATGAACGAGTTCCTCCATTTCATGAATATTGCATTGAAGGAGAAACGTTCCGTAACTTTCCCCTATTATTACAAGAAGATAGACACTTTCTACGACATTGTAGTCAAGGCAAGCGACAATGGCGAATACATGCACGTCTTCTGCGTTGACAGCACCGAGTTGCACCACACCCAAATACAGTTGAGGTCGACAAACCGGAAACTTTCCATGGCACTCGACGTTGCCAACATCGTACCATGGAAATGGAACCTCCGGACACACACCATACTCTGCGATGTCAACAAGCCGATAGAGCTCAGCAATAATGCCGGTATCATGGACGATGAACAGCTGTCCGTACCCGACAGCCAGTATTTCTCCAAAATACACAAGGAAGACCTGGAAAAAGTGAAACAAGCCTATACAGACCTGATTGAGGGACGTATCCAGAAAGTCAAGGAGGAATACCGCGTCATCAATCATGCCGACGGACACAAACACTTCGACTGGGTGGAGGCCCAGGCCGCCGTAGAAACCTACGACGAGAACAATAAGCCGCTGACCCTGGTGGGCTCTTCGCTGGTTATCACCGAACGGAAAAAGATGGAGACGGAACTGGTTTCCGCCAAGAACCGTGCGGAAGAGTCGAATAAACTGAAATCCGCATTCCTCGCCAACATGAGCCATGAAATCCGTACGCCGCTCAATGCCATTGTGGGATTCTCCGGAATATTGGCTTCCACCGAAGAGGAGGAAGAAAAACAAGAATACGTCAGCATCATTGAGAACAACAATACTTTGCTGCTGCAACTCATCAGTGACATTCTGGACTTGTCAAAGATAGAAGCAGGCACAATGGAATTCATTGATACGGATTTTGAATTGAACAAAGTGATGAGAGAGCTGGAAAGTTCGCTCTGCCTGAAGCTATCGCCCGAAAAGAATGTCACCCTCTCCTTTGAGCCCGGACTGCCCGAATGCCACATTCATTCCGAGCGTAACCGCTTGTCTCAACTCGTCATCAATCTGGTGACCAATGCCATCAAGTTTACCCAAGAAGGCAGTATCCGTTTTGGCTACAAGCTGCAAGACGACAAGATGCTTTATTTCTACGTATCCGATACGGGATGCGGTATCCCCGAAGGCAAACAAGAGAGCATATTCGGCCGCTTTGTCAAGCTCAACAATTTTGCCCAAGGCACCGGACTGGGATTATCCATCTGCCAGATGTTGGTACAGCACATGGGAGGCAATATCGGACTGACTTCCAAGCCCGGCGAAGGCTCTACCTTCTGGTTCACCCTCCCCTATGTGCCGGCAAGCCGCATCCGGCAGGCAGAAAGCAAGACCGAACCTATAAAAGTAAAAAAGCAGAAAATCACCGTCTTGGTTGCCGAAGACCATGACAGCAACTTCCGGTTGATTGAGTCCATCCTACGAAAAGACTACAATCTGATACATGCGTGGAATGGTCAGGAAGCCGTGAATATGTTCAGGGAATACGACCCGCAGCTTATTTTGATGGACATCAACATGCCGGTGATGAATGGTTACGAAGCGACCAGGGAAATACGCAAATACTCTACACAAGTCCCCATCATAGCCGTCACCGCCTTTGCCTATGCTTCTGATGAACAGCAGGTCATGGAAAACGGCTTCGACGCATATATGGCTAAACCTATCAATGCCAATCAGCTGAGGACACAAATATCAGCTATACTGAAGCAGCATATTATCTTTATGTAAAAAACATCCGGACGGAAGAAGCATGCCAACGTCCAGATGGCGAGTATCAGAATTCATTGTTCAGGCAAGTCAGCCTCAACGAACCGTTGAACGCTTCGGCAGACAATCGCGTCCTGACCTGCACCTGCACGCTGCTCTTCGGCTGGACATCAAAATAATTGTCGCTATACACACTTTCATTGTCGGCAACGGACAAGCATACGGCACGGGCAAACTTGTCTGACGAAACCATCACTTCATATCCACCTTCAATGGAATGGACTTCAGTCTGCAAATCCACCTTCGGATAATCCATATCCTTCTGCTTGCCCAGACAGTAGTTGTTATGGTACACCCTGCCCGATTTGTCCGTATAGTCTACGCGGACATATACCGTTCCTCTATCTGCCCCCTCCAGCAGCTTGGCAAACGGTGCGGAAAAACAGACACGGCTGTCATTACCGGAAATGCCGACAGACTTGTCCCAGTGATAAACCACGGTTCCGTCGAACCGGCAGACCTGGAGCTGCAGCCGGCCGGAAGTATTCTCCAAGCGGTCGGACACTGCATATACTTTCAAATCACCCCCCTCCACTACCGGAGAAATCAGGATGTCATCATAGGCCTTGCGAGTATAATAGTGCTGCGCCTTCCAGCGTCCGTAATAGTCACGGCTCGCCCAGGAAGCTACGGGCCAACAGTCGTTGTGCTGCCAGAAAAGCGTCCCCATATTATACGGCATCTGGCGGCGGTGCGACTCGATGGCCGTCTTGATGGCATCTCCCTGCAGCACATGGTTTATATAAAGGAATGCCCGGAAATCACGCGGTTTTTTATATTCATTCAACAGGTAAGTCTCAATCAGCCCGTTGGCATGGTCGCCACCACGCTGATGGGACATCATCACCTCGGAACGTATATCCCAGTCTTCGGGGTAAGGAGCATAGCGCTTGACGGAGTCGAACTCTGGAAAAGACTGAAAGCCGTACTCGCTGAAAAAGCGGGATTTCTCGCTGTCATAATCAGAAATGGGTGCTTTACCATGCCAGACACTCCAATAGTGACGGTCCCCGTCAGTAGTACCGGACATCTCTCCCTCGAATGCGAACGGAGAAGAAGGCCAATAGAAGGTTCCGGGTGCATACTCCCTGACCACCCCGGGTAAGGTGACATGATACTGCTGCCGGTACTGTGCCCAAATCTTGTCGGCATATTCCTTGTTCTGCCGTTCTATCTCACGCTTCCAGCCCCAGCCCAGCCAGGCATCCTGGCATTCATTATTTCCACACCACAAAGCAATGCAAGCATGATTGCGCAAACGTTTCACATTGTCCACCGCCTCCTGATGGATATTATCGAGCAGGGCGCCTTCTGCTGGATACATGCTGCAGGCAAACATAAAGTCCTGCCAAATCATAATTCCATGCTCATCACACAAATCATAGAAGACATCGTTCTCATAGATACCTCCACCCCAGACGCGCAACATATTCATGTTTACACCGGCGGCATCGAGAATCGTCCTTTTATAATTCTCGGGAGTGACGCGCGGCAGGAAGTTATCCGAAGGGATGTAATTGGCTCCTTTGGCAAAAACCGGATGCCCGTTCAGCTCTATATAGAAAGTATGCCCGTCCTTATCCGGCTGATGCACCACCTTCAAAGAGCGTATGCCCACCCTTTCGGTTTTAGAGTCCAACAATTCCCCACCTGCAATGATATCCGTACGGAAACGATAAAGAAAAGGCTCCCCCAGTCCATTACTCCACCACAGCTTCGGCTTGTGAAGGACAAAATCAACGGTCACCCGATTGGTGCCTCGCTTCAAATCCGCTTGCCACTCGCCAAGCACTCTTCCAGTAACCTCATCCGTTATCGTGACCAACACTCCATTCATATCCTTATCGGCATCCAGCTCCACATGTCCGGCAATCACGGCCCTGCCTGCACCGACTTCCTTCTGCTCGATAAACACATCGTTGATTCTCAAATCGCTCCAAGCCCTGATATACACCGGACGCCAGATGCCGGAGGTAACCAGACGTGGGCCCCAATCCCAGCCATAATGATAACCCGCCTTACGGGCAAAAATGCTTATCTTCTTGTTGAACAAGCCCCCGTTTTCAGACTGGTCATTGGATGCCGGATACTGGTAGGGAAGTGCATCCCATTTGGGGACGTCTATCTTTACCGGCGAATGGAAGTACACCTTCAGTATATTATTCTCCTCCCTGATGTACTGCCTAACGGGGATAGACCAGCAGCGAAACATATTGTCCGCTTTCAGTATACATTCATCATTCAAATAAACGTCAGCGTAAGTATCCAGCCCCTCGAACACAAGCTCCATATTCTCTTTCCGCATCATGTCGGCAGCAAGAGTAAAGCAAGTTTCATAAACCCAGTCTTCCTTGTCAATCCATTGTAATCCCCGTTCGTTCAACCGGAAAAACGGGTCTTCAATAATCTTGTTCTGCAGTAAGTCCGTGTGGACTACTCCCGGAACTGTAGCCGGATACCAATTGGTCAGTCTCGCCTGCCGGAATTTCCAGCCTTCATGAAGGTTCTTTACCACTGTTTTTAGTTTCATACGAGTGTGTTTCATAGCTTTCTTTGACTACTCTAAATTACGGATAGACAAAAATACGACATTCAAAGGATACTTTATAATATCTTCTTAACGAAACATGATACAATCCCGTACACACCTACCGGGTCAGCGTCGCTGCACATCTGCTGCAGTGTGACTGCAAACGTGTTGCAGCGCTACTGCATATATGCTGCAGTGACACTGCATATGTGTTGCAGCGCCACTGCAAAGCTGAATGCAGTAGCACTGCAAAAAGCATGCACTTGCTTTGCAGTGGCAATGCATTATCCCATCGCCTTATTCGGGCTTTCGATAATCCTCGCTTCTTCGCTGTGCCCATCAGTAGGCAGCCTCAGCAACGGGAGATTGATGACACAAATTATACTTCACTGGGCGGAACACCAAACTGCCGCTTGAAGCTGCGCGAGAAGTTGGCCAGCGAAGAAGCTCCCACCTTGTAACACACTTCGCTCACAGTGTATTTGCCCGTCTGCAGCAGTTGCATAGCCGTGTTCATGCGATAAGTGATAAGAAAGTTCTGCGGTGTTTGTCCCGTCAACGACTTGACTCGGGCATACAAGCTGCTGTAGCTCATCAGCATTTCCTTTGCCAGCGAGGTAATGCCGAATGCCTCGTCATCCAAGTGCTTGTCCAGCAACGTGTGCAAATTCTCCAAAAACTGACGGTCTTGTTCATTAAGTATCGCTTCTCGCGCCTCTCCCCTCGGTAGGCTTTCCGAGGTGAGGTTTTGCACAATCCATTGCATCCGTTTACGGTTTTCCAACAGATTGTTTATGACGGCTTTCAGATAGAAGGGGTCGAAGGGCTTGCCCACGTAGGCATCAGCACCACAATCCAGTCCTTTGATACTGCTGTCCATATCGTTCTTTGCCGTTAGCAGAATAACGGGAATACGCCCCCAATCGGCACTTGTCTTGATAGTCTTGCACAACTCGTAGCCGTCTTTCCGAGGCATGACCACATCACTCACAATCAGTTCAGGCAACTCCATCTCTAATCTGTCTATGGCTTCCTCTCCATTTTCCACGACAACGATATTGTAATCTGGCGACAACAGCACTCGCAGGTATTCGCGCACCTCCTGATCGTCTTCTACAATGAACAGCGTGTTCTCCTTAGAGACTACTTTTTCTACGGCATTCGTCTCGACTGCCGGTATGGGTATCTTGTACTCATTGTCTTGTGCCCGTTCCTCGGGACTATATGCTGTCAGCGATTGTGGGATACTAAGAGTGAAGCAAGCCCCCTGAGGGTGCTTGGAAGTGTAGTCTATGTTTCCCTTATGCAGGTGTGCCAAATATTGCGCATAATTCAGACCGATGCCCTTACCATTCACATTGGGGTATTTCTTATCAGCTCCCAACCGTTCAAAGCGATCAAACAGTTGTTTCTGTTTTTCGGGCAAAATACCTTGTCCCGTATCGGCCACGCATATTTGTACGTTTTTCCCGTCGCTTTCCACAGTAATGTCGATACTCCCCCCTTCAGGTGTGTACTTAATGGCGTTACTGAGCAAGTTATAAAATATCTTTTCCACCTTCTCCGTATCAAAACAAGCCACCGTATCCTGCTTCTGTTCAGCGTGCATGTTTATCGTCAGCCCTTTTTCGTGGGCAATAAACCGGAAGTTCGCTATCTGTGCCTGAACGAAAGCTACCGGGTCTACCACGGCAACCCGGAGTTGCTTCTCGTCCTTCTCACCTTCCTTGGGGTCAAGCAACTGCTTCACAAGCCGCAACAAGCGGTCGGCATTGCGCAACATGATATCCACCAAGCCACGCTCATGTTCATTCAGATTGTTTTCTTTCGCCAGTTCTTTCAACGGGGCATATACCATGGCTAGCGGTGTACGTACTTCGTGCGAAATGTTGGTCACAAAGTCTATGTGTGCCTGATTTATCTCCCTTTGGTACTTGACCAATGCCAGTCTCTCCTCTTGTGTCCGCCAACGTATAATTAGCCGGATGACCAGTAGCACCAGCCCGATACCGACCAGCCAGTATAACACAATAACCAAGGGCGTAGCCCATGGTGCAGGGTGAACAACCACCTCCTTGGTCAGTTCGTTCTTGCACCACTCTCCGCTCAGTATGCGAGCTTTCACCTTGAACGTATATTTTCCGGTAGGCAGGTTGGAATAGGCCACCCGCTTGTTGGAACCAGCGTCAATCCAGTTCTTGTCGAAGCCCTCTAGCATATAGGCATAGTTCAGCAGAGAACCCGCCTCTAACTTTAATGCCGAATAGTAGAACGTAACTGTATTCTCCCGATAAGACAACGATAGTTTTTCCTCGCTCTTATTATGTATTCCCCCGTTCACCAATATCATGTCCAGATTCAGCGGGATATCTGGTTCTTTCTCGATGGGTACATCCGGATAAATGACTGTAATGCCACCCGAGCCTCCGAAAAACAAGGTACCGTCTGGTGCCACTGCCGCACAATTCAGCGCATACAGCTTCCCCTTGCAGAAGTAGTTATCATATAAATAAGAAAATGTTTTTTCCTGCACATCATACTTTCCTATATGCGTAGACGAACTAAACCAGATGTTCCCTTCCTTGTCTTCGATTACTGCCTTCAAGCTGTTGTCTATCAGTCCCGACGATAAATCAAACCGCTCCAGCCATTGTGTGCGTGGGTCGTAATGCACCAGCCCGGTATTGTAAGTCCCTATCCAGTACGTATTGTTCCTATCGATAATAAGTGAATTCGGGTTGGGCAAATAAAGAGAATCCAACGGGATGAACTGTTGGTCTTCACCAAATTTATAGATACCGTTGGCCACCGTATAGAGAATCATTGTACCCGATGGGCGCAATGTCTGCAACTGCGAAAACGAAATGCTGCCCGGTGCATACCGGTAAGTGAACTTCCCGTCGGCCGCCAGCGTGGCAAATCTATCAGCCAGCGTAACCCAAATACGTCCTTCCTTGTCTTCACTGATGGAAAACACATTGGCCGGGAAGGTATAATGGTTCTCTTCCCGTACGATTTTCCCCTCCCGGATAGCATACTGCCGCACCTCCGAACGGTTCCGGATGACCCACAACCTATTCTTCGAGTCAATAAAAATATGCCCGTAAAGGCCACCATCTGCCAAGTGGAAAGCTATCTTATCACCACCTATATCATAACTGGCAATATCGTGCGAGGAGCGCATCCACAAATAGCCCTCATAGTCGAACAAAAGATTTTTCACGAAGGGGTCTTCCAAGCGTTCGAAGATGGACGACAAATTGTTAAAGGCTGCCTTTTCGGGATAATAGTGAAAGTCGTTCTCTTGATCAGACAGCCATATTCCGTTGTTTGTATCGATGAAACAGACATATCTATCCCCCTTCAACTGTTGCTGCACATGGATACGTGTCAACACCCGTCGAGCCACATCGTAACGGTACATTCCCTCACCCGAAATACCTATCAGCAGGAAGTTTTGCCAATAAGGAAGCACGAAGTGTATTTTTTTGTTCTGTGTAGCCTCCATAAAGTCAGTAGGTAAAAGCAGTTCTTCCCACGTCTTTGCGTCATAACACAATAATCCTTTACTTGTAGTCACCCACATGTGGTGGCTGGCGTCTTCCACAATACTTTCTATATAGGTATCCTTAGAGCCATTCAGCGTCCGCAACAAGTTCAAGTCTCTGTCCAATATATAAATATCTGTGGCATGGTGCCTAGCGTTGGCCGTCCACACTTGCTTTTGACTGGAAATGGTAATAGCACCGACTATGCTCATGCCTGGTTGTAGATAATATTTTTCCTCTTTCAGCGTCTGCTTGTTCACCTTGGCCACCCCCTTACGATCAGTAATAATGAGCCACTCGTTATCCAGATCCAGCACACGCCCTATGGGATTGAAGCCTACCTGTTGCGGATGTCTGAATATACCATCCTCCCACACGCACAATCCGCATTCATTTGACATCCACAAACGGTTATTGGCATCAAACATTAAATTATCCACATAGTCGCTATTGAGCGCTGTGGACTCTTCTTGCGCATAATATACAGTATAATTCGAACCGCTGAAACGGTTCAACCCGTGATTGGTCCCTATCCAGATGTAGCCTTTGGGATCTTCGGCAAACGAAGTAATGAAGTTACTTGATATCTGTTCTACCAGCGGAAACTGGGCTGGCAGGGGTACAGACCACAACATCAGTAATAAGGCATAAATACCTTTCCATTGCAGTTTGAGTTTTTTCATACAAGTAGTATGTCATTTAAGGTTCACGTGAAACATCAGTATTCTTTTTCTCTGTACAAAATTATATAAAACGAGCGATAATCAAAATATATCCTTGCTTTTGTCAAAAAGTACATGAGCAATAAATGGGGTTCCAACTTAGAGATTAGCGGTTAGTGATGGGTGGATACAAGTAAGAAAGGCTTATTAGGAATATATAGGCAAAGACTTGTCTCAATGTTGAAATCATACGCTTTAAACAACATTAAGTAGATTTTGATAAATCAATTAAAGATTTTGATAACATTATACAAACGATTTTCACCACATTTGGGGCGATAAAAGACCAAATGTTATGCGAATAAGTAAATCTGGTATTATGAAGTTGAAGACGGTTTCCTTACTATGTGTAGGAAGCGTTTTGCTGTGCGGCATTTTAGCTTGCTCCAACCAGGCCAAGCAGAGCACAGAGGAAAACAATGATGAACAACAATTGTTCATTGGTGATAACATTGCCGTAGCTCAGACCCAATACGGCAAAGTGAAGGGCTTTATATTAAAGGGTATCTACAATTTCCGTGGAGTGCCTTACGGGGCAAGCACGGCGGGTGAGAACCGCTTCATGCCTCCTCGAGAACCCGAACCGTGGGAAGGCATTCGACCTGCTGTATTCTGGGGTGACACAGCCCCACAAAAGACCAAGGGGAAGTATCGCAACAGTTACAGCACGCTTGTAGACCATTGGAACTATTATGATGTAAGCGAAGACTGCCTTATGTTAAATATTTGGACGCCCGGACTGACGGATAACAAGAAGCGTCCCGTGCTGGTGTGGCTACATGGAGGCGGCTTTACCAACGGTAATGGTATTGAACAAGATGGTTATAATGGCGAAAATATCAGCCGTTATGGTGACATCGTGTTCGTATCCATCAATCATCGTTTGGGGCCTATCGGGTTTTCCGATCTTTCGGTGGCCGGTAAGGGATTCGAAGCATCGGGCAATGTGGGCATTCTCGACCTGGTCGCCGGCTTGAAATGGGTACACAACAATATCGGGCAATTTGGCGGAGACCCCGACAATGTCACTATCATTGGCCAATCGGGCGGTGGTTCCAAAGTGTGTACTCTGGTGGCCATGCCCGAAACGCAAGGGCTTATCCACAAGGCCATAGCTTTGAGCGGAAACTCTGCTGATGCCATTGACAAGAATTACAGTGCAGCCGTAGGCAAAGTAATCTTGCAGGAAGCCGGCTTGAAGCCTTCCGAAGCAAATAAATTACAGCAGATGCCGTGGCTCGACTATATTGAGTTAGCAAACCGTGCTATGGCCAAGTATAACGAACAAGCTGGTATTACCGGTCGCCGCAGCAACTTCGGTCCTATCGCCGACGGTACACATATTCCTATGGGCGGATTTTTTACCAATCCCTCAGCCCCCTCGGCCAACATCCCAATGATTTTCTGCACTACCAATTGCGAATTTTCCCTGAGTCGTGACAACTCCACTTTGGAGCAGATAGACAAGAAACAATTAGTTGAAATGATAAACCAGATGAAAGGTGGGAACGGTGACAAGATAGTCGACGCTTATGCCAAAGCCTTCCCAGACAAAAAGCCTATCGAGTTGCTTGGTTTAATATTGAGTTCACGTGAAAATGTCATTGCTACAGCCAACCAGAAGCTGACACAAAAGGCCCCGGTCTATTTGGCATGGTTCGGTTGGAATCCTCCCTTGTTCGACGGCCGCATGCGCGCCTTCCATTGTCTGGACATCTGCTTCTGGCTGAAGAACACCGACTTAATGATTACCCATACAGGCGGTGGTAAGCGTCCGCGCGACCTTTCTATGAAAATGACCGATGCTTTGTTGAACTTCATGCGCATCGGCAATCCCAATTGTGCAGGCCTGCCCGAATGGCCACAGTACACAGCTGAGAAGGGTGCCACGATGATGCTCAACGATGTCTGTGAGGTGGTTTACGATCCCGATAGGGAAGCACGTGAATCCTTAAAATAAAGCTCTTCATTTTTTCTCTAAAGATTGTTGCACTATACAACGTGAGAGATATGTTGAAAAGTAGTTTTGTGTGAACCCTAAAACACGAAAGAGAATGTATTATCCTTAATATTAACCTTATAATTAAAATGTGAGAAATGCATATGAAAAAAAGTGTAATTTTATGTTTTTGCAACGTAGTTTTGTCACTCGTACTAACACTTGCTTGTATACAAGCAGTTCCGGTACAAGCATCTCCTCTGCAGTCAAAGACGATTACGGGAGTAATAACATCGGGTACGGACGGTTTTCCCTTGATTGGAGTAAGTGTCCAAGTACAAGAAAATTCTACCGGTAGTATCACTGACCTTGATGGTCGATACTCAGTGCAAGCCAGCGAAGGGCAGACCTTGGTCTTCTCTTACATTGGCTTTAAGTCGCAAACCATCAAGATAGGCACATCTTCTATCATTAATGTGGTACTGATAGAAGACAATGAAATGTTGGACGAAGTCGTGGTTGTGGGCTATGGTGTCCAAAAGAAAAAGTTAGTGACAGGTGCCACCGTCCAGGTAAAAGGCGACAAAATCGCCGAGCTGAACACCACCAATCCTTTGCAGGCCATGCAGGGACAGACACCTGGTGTAAACATCACTTCTATTTCCGGCCAACCGGGTGAAAGCCTCAAGGTTAGCATCCGTGGTTTGGGTACCATAGGTAATGCTGAACCATTGTATCTGATTGATGGCGTTCGCGGTGACATCTCCAACCTGAACCCTGCCGACATCGAAAGTATCGACATCTTGAAGGATGCCGCTTCCGCTGCCATCTACGGTGCGCAGGCAGCCAACGGTGTAGTGTTGGTGACGACCAAGAACGGTAAGGAAGGTAAGGCTGTAGTGTCATTCGACGGTTACTTCGGTGTACAGAACGTGGCAAAAGAAGTGAACTTATTGAATACCGAACAGTACATGATGATTATGGACGAGTCGCACCGCAACTCTACCGGTTCTGGATATAATTGGAGCGGCTATAAGTCTATTTATGATGCAAACGGTAATCTCTATGATGTAGATTGGCTGGACAAAATGTTTGAAGACAATGCTCAAATGCAGAGTTATACCCTTGGTATTACGGGTGGTTCAACGGTTTCCCAATATGCCATTTCGTTGGGTTACATGTCACAGGAAGGTATTGTTGGCGGTAAGGACGTGTCTAACTTCTCCCGTTACAACTTCCGCATCAACTCTGAGCACAAGTTATTCAAAAATCTACTGAAGGTGGGAGAACAAGTTAGCTTCGTTTACCGTGATAAGACTGGTGTCGGCGTAGGCGGCCAATACGATAACTCGTTGCGTGGCGCTTACGAAATTGCTCCATTTGTTCCCATTTACAGCGATAACAACATTTACGACATGCCCTACAATGATACCTCCAATTCCGATTGGAATCAGGAAAGCGGTAACCCTTATGGTTTAATGATGATGCGCCATAATCAAAACAAAAACGTCTTCTTCTCCGGCAACGCTTATGCCGAATTGCAGCCCATCAAGAACCTGAAAATTCGTACTGTATTCGGTGCTAACTACAGTACCAATGAATACCGCAACTTCAACCCGATATACCAATTCGGTTCTACAAGCCGTAATACTAATACCAGTGTTACCCAAAATATGCAGCATGTATTGGAACTTACATGGACCAATACGGCTACTTATGACTGGAAAGTTAATGACCATGCCTTCAATGCCTTGATCGGTATGGAGTCCTACCAATACAATGGCACTTACTTAAGTGGTAGCAATTCTTCCTTGAAAGAAGGATTCGACGATTGGGAACATGCTTACATCAGCAATGGTACAGCTTCTTCTACTGCCAGTGGTTTAGGTGTCAGCGGTTATCCATTGGATGAAAACCGTACGGTCTCTTACTTCGTCCGCTTTGGTTGGAACTGGAAAGAGACCTACATGCTGAACGCTACGGTACGTGCCGACGGTTCTTCCAAGTTTGCCCGTGGCCATCGTTACGGTTATTTCCCATCCATCTCCGCAGGCTGGATCATGACCAACGAGAAATTCATGGAAAGTACCCGTAGCTGGCTCGACTACTTTAAGCTACGTGTCAGCTGGGGACAAGTAGGTAACCAAAACATTGATAACTACCAATACTTAGCACCTATCACGTCGCAATATATATATTACTATTTCGGTAACTCGCATCAAAATTCGTCTACCGAAGCTGCGGCATTAGGTAACAACTGGGGCGCTTATCCCAGCCGTTTGGCCAATGAAAAGTTGACATGGGAAACTTCTGAACAGACCAATATCGGCTTCGACGCTCGCTTCTTCGACAGCCGTTTTGGTGTGAACTTTGATTTCTATATGAAGACAACAAAGGATTGGTTACTCACAGCTCCTATTCTGAATACGGCTGGTACAGGCGCACCTTACATCAATGGTGGCGATGTAAAGAACACCGGTGTGGAACTGGCTTTGACTTGGGATGACACGTTAGGTAAGGACTTTAAATATAACATCTCACTGAACGGTTCCTACAACAAGAATGAGGTAGGTAACATTCCTACCAGCGATGGTATCATCCATGGTGCAGGCGATGAGTTGTACAACAATGCCAGCGAATTCTACCGTGCAGAAAATGGCCAACCTATCGGTTATTTCTGGGGCTATAAAACTGCCGGTATCTTTCAAAATACACAGGAAATAGATGAATGGCGTGCCGCAGGCAACGGTATCCTGCAGTCTAATGTACAGCCGGGCGATGTGCGCTTTGTGGACCGAAACCATGACGGTCAAATCAACGACAAAGATAAGGTGAACTTAGGCAACGGTACTCCTGATTTCACGTTGGGTTTGAACTTGGGCTTCGTTTACAAAGGCTTCGATTTCTCCATCGTGGCAAACGGCGCCTTTGGCCAGCAGATTGTGCAGTCTTACCGTAACCACACCCGTCCTACACCAAACTACACCACAGCTATCCTTGACCGGTGGCACGGTGAAGGCACCAGTAACCGGATTCCGCGCGTTACAGATAGCAACATCAACTATCAGTTCTCTGACCTATTTATACAAAATGGTGACTACCTGCGCCTAAGTACCCTTACGTTGGGTTATGATTTCGCCAAATTATTCAAGGGCAAAGCAGTCAGCCAAGCTCGCCTATACTTTCAGGTACAAAACCTATTCATCATTACCGGGTACGACGGTATGGATCCAGAAATCGGTTTCGGTTCTTCCAACAATTCTTGGGTATCGGGCCTAGATTATGGTTATTATCCGCGCCCCCGTACTGTTCTTGTAGGTGTAAATCTTAAATTCTAATTTATAAAAATACGTATGAATATGAAAAATATTAGGTCTAACATAATTGCAGCAGGCATTTTATGCCTGAGTTTGGGAATGACTTCTTGCACTAAGGGCTTCTTGGATGTGGAATCAAAGACCGAATCTACGACAGGAAATTTTTATAAAACAGAGCAAGATGCCTATCGTGCCTTGTTGGGCTGCTACGATGGTTATAGACGTGCAACATGTGGTAGCGCTGTCAATTTCTTGGTTAGCGCCGAAGTAATGGGGTATGAATGTTTCGGCGGTTCCGGTGCTTCCGATGGTAACGGTATGCGTGTGACCGATCGCTTTGACCTCTCAGAAATGCCTTCTTCTACAGGTTCCAGTTGGTCTGGTTATTATGCAGGCATTTATCGTTGCAACGAATTAATCACACGCGAAAATAGCATTCAATGGAACGAAACGGGTAGCATGCATACTCAGTATATGGCCGAGTGCCATGCCATCCGTGCCTTCTTATATTTCGATGTGGTACGTCAGTTTGGTAACATTCCTTTGCTTACCAAACCTACTGATGAAAATATACCGCAGGCAGATCCCGCTGACGTGTATAAGCTGATTTTCGATGACCTGAAGTTTGCCATCGAAAATATTCCGGCAAACGCTTATCCCAAAGCTGAATCGGAAACAAACGATGGCAAGATTACCAAATATGCTTGCGAGGCCATCTTGGCACGTGCTTATTTGTACTACACCGGTTATTATGGTCAAGAGCCTGAAGGCGTGACCAAGGCTGATGCGTTAGCCGCTGTGGAAGACATTATTTCTTCAGGTCAATACGCTTTGATACCCGAATACCGGCGTTTGTGGCCTGCCGCTTGTGCCCAAAAAGCAGAAGTAGGTGATATGACTACCCTATATGGCGATTATGCCGGTGATGGTAATAACGAGACAGTATTAACCGTAAAATGTACAGCCAGTGTTAACTGGTCTGGTTTGGACGGTAACCGTTGGCAAGTAAACATTGCTTTGCGTACCTCAACAGGTGTGGCTCCTTATGCACAAGGTTGGGGATATGCTACAGTAAATCCTAAATTCGTTGAGGAATATGAGGATGGCGATACTCGGCGTACAGCTTCTGTGATTGATATAAAAGGCGAGGGATTGGAAGACAATCAGTTGGTTCAAACTTGTATTGTCCAATCGCAGGAATACACCGGTTACTATATCAAGAAGTATGCTCCATTGGCCTTTGCCGATGGTACACATGCTGGTATGGAAAACGGTACGGGTAACTTGATGATTTCAAACCACCAAGATTATGTTCAAGTTCGCTATGCCGACGTGTTACTAATGGCAGCTGAGTTGGGTAGCCCTAATGCGCAACAGTATTTCAACATGGTTCGCGAACGTGCCTTTAAGGATAAAGATGGCAACACCTCTCCGTTATACACCGAAAAACAAGCTACGAAAGAAAACATAATGCGCGAACGTCAGTTTGAATTTGCTTTCGAAGGCATTAACTATTACGACTTGCTACGCCAAGGCATAGACTATGCGGCTGCCCAATTAGCCAAACAAAACGGCGTTGAAGTGATGACAGCGGGTGCTCCTGCTACCATCTCGTTCAATCCTCAGAACTTTATAAACAAGGCAGGTTTGATGATGGTCAACACGAACCAGATTCTATTATCTGACGGTGTTTTGAAACAAAATCCTGGTTGGTGATAAGAGCCATATGCTTATAATATGAAATTTAATGAGAGTGTAAAAAAACAGGAATGCCGTTTGCGACTGGTTGTCATTTTGACACCTTCATCAAGACTATCCGTTTCTGTACATTTTTAAAGTGAGAAAACAAAATTTGCTACATATTAAGGTTTACAAACTCAATTTATGTAATCATGAAAATGAAATCTTTATTTGTTGTGTTGTGCCTCACGATGGCTTATCTATCGGTCGGAGCGCAGAAAATTTACAAATTTCAGAACACGAAACTATCGGACGAAAAGCGTATTGACGCCTTGCTGGAAGAACTTATGCTGGAGGAAAAAATTGCTTTACTCGGCAGCGACCTAGCGGTGCCCCGTTTGGGCATACTTTCTTGCCGCCACCACGAGGGCCTACATGGATTGGCCTTGGGTGGTCCTGCTGCTTGGGGAGGACGTAAGAAAGGTGAAGATGGAAAAATAATTCCTACTGATAGACCTACGACTATTTTCCCACAATCATATGGACTGGGCGCTACGTGGGATGTGGACTTAGTGAAAAAAGTAGGTGAGCAGGCTTCCCTTGAAGCGCGCTACTACATGCAACGTCCTGAAGACAAGCGTACAGCCTTGGTAATGCGTGCTCCGAATGCCGACTTGGCACGCGATCCGCGCTGGGGACGCACGGAAGAAAGCTACGGAGAGGATGCCTTCCTTACTGCCAGACTGACAGTAGCCAATATCAAAGGCTTGCAAGGTGATAACCCACGCTATTGGCGTACTGCCGCCCTGATGAAACATTTCCTGGCCAACAGTAACGAAGATCGCAGAGACAGCACATCAAGCAACTTCGATATGCGCCTATTCTACGAATATTATGCTTATCCCTTCTACAAAGGCATTACCGAAGGCGAAAGCCATGCTTTTATGGCTGCCTATAACGGATGGAACGGCCCGGCCATGTGCGTACATCCTTGCTTGAAAGAAATTACTCGCGACAAATGGGGCAACAACGGCATTATCTGCACGGATGGCGGAGCACTGAAGCTGCTAGTCAATGCCCACCATGCCTATCCCACTATGGCCGAAGGAGCGGCTGCGGTGGTAAAGGCTACTACAGGACAATTCTTGGATGTTTATAAGCCCTATATTGAGGAAGCTTTAGAAAAGGGTTTACTGACTGAGAAAGACATTGACAAAGCTATTCGTGGCAACCTATACGTAGCCTTAAGGCTAGGATTGCTGGACGGAAAAGATTCTGCAGACCCTTATAAGAACATCGGTACCATCCCCAACGAAGTGCCTCCTTATGAACGTGAGGAAGCCAAACAATTAGCACGCGAGGTGACGGCCAAGTCGGTGGTGCTGCTGAAGAACAGTAAGAATCTTCTGCCCCTCAATGCCTCCAAGCTGAAGAAGATAGCCGTAATAGGCCCTTATGCCGATAAGATTGTGCAAGACTGGTATAGCGGCACACCGGCATATGAGATTACTATCTTAGAGGGCATTCGCAACGCCATGAAAGATGGACAAACAGAAGTGATTTATGCTACCAACAATGCAATAGATGAAGCCGTAAATGCGGCCCGGGAGGCTGATGTAGCTGTGGTATGCGTAGGAAACCATCCGTATGGCACACGTCCTGACTGGTTCTTCTGCCCCGTGCCGAGCGACGGACGAGAAGCTGTGGATAGAAAGTCGCTGATGCTGCCCGATGAAGACTTGCTGAAGCAGGTGTACAAGGCCAATCCCAACACTATCTTGGTACTAGTTAGCAGCTTCCCATACACCATCAACTGGAGTCAAGAAAATCTGCCAGCCATTTTGCACATTACGCATTGCAGTCAAGAACAAGGCAACGGTTTGGCCGATGTCTTGTTTGGTAAGGTCAACCCCTCTGGACATACCACTCAAACATGGGTGAAGGACATTACCGACCTACCCGACATGATGGATTATGACATTCGTAACGGACGTACCTACATGTACTACAAGGATGATGTGCTTTATCCCTTCGGCTATGGCTTGAGTTATACTACATTCGACTACCAGCAAATCAAGTCTGTCAAGCAGGACAAGGATAAGGTTACCGTAACCGTGTTGGTAAAGAATTCGGGTAGCCGCGACGGTGAGGAAGTGGTGCAGCTGTATGCCAGCTATCCGGAATCAAAGGTAGAACGCCCGATGAAGCAACTGAGGGCATTCAGTAAGGTGCCTATCGCAGCCGGTGATACAAAGGAAGTGGTGCTTGATATTCCCAAGGAGGATTTCGCTTATTGGGATGAAATTCAAGATAAGTTCGTTGTGGAGCCCGGTAAGGTAAAACTACTTATCGGTGCCTCTTCAGCAGATATCCGTCTGGAAGGTGAAGTTACTTTATAGAACAGTTATTAGAGTTGAGTAAAAAGATTGTGATAGACAATGCAGAATCCGCACGCAGTCTGTCCTTTGCATAACTGTGTGTGGATTCTTTTCTATGCCTGCCTTTGAATATACAGACAACCTGAATGAAGAAACAGACAAGTATCAAGTGAACCATTGACAAAAACAACGAAGCTGGTGAAAAGCAGCTTTGCCGACAAATGTTCATCTTTGTAATAAAAAAATTCATTGCGTATGAAAACAGTTAAGTTGAAAATCAGGAAAGGCATCTCCCTGCTTTACGCGGGTATTTTCGTGTATACCTTTTCCGCTTGCTCTGCCGGAAGGACGGAGCAACAACCGAATAGTGTTTCGCAAGACGAACAACAGTTATATATAGGAGATTCCATTGCCGTAGCACAGACTCAGTATGGCAAAGTGCGCGGCTATCTATTAAGAGATATATACACCTTCTGTGGCATACCGTATGGGGCAAGCACGGCGGGCGAAAACCGTTTCATGCCTCCCCGCGAACCCGAGCCTTGGGAGGGCATCCGTCCAGCGGTCTTTTGGGGCGATACGGCTCCGCAGATTACGACAGGCAAGTACCGCAACACATACACTACATTTACCGACCATTGGAATTACTATGGCGTCAGCGAGGACTGTCTGATGCTAAACATTTGGACGCCCGCCTTGGCCGACACGAAGAAACGCCCTGTGCTGGTATGGATTCATGGAGGCGGTTTTACAAATGGCAATAGCATTGAGCAAGACAGCTATCGGGGCGAGAATCTTAGCCGCTACGGAGACATTGTATTTGTTTCATTAAACCATCGACTGGGCCCTATCGGCTTCAGTGACTTTTCAGAGGTGGATGAGAAGAAGTTTGCCGAGTCGGGCAATGTTGGTATCCTCGATTTGGTGGCCGGCCTGAAGTGGGTACACAACAACATCGCACAATTCGGAGGTGATCCGAGCAACGTCACCATCATGGGCCAGTCGGGCGGCGGAGCTAAAGTGTGCACGCTGGTAGCCATGGCCGAGACAAAGGGGTTGTTGCACAAGGCCGTAGCCTTGAGTGGAAACATCACGGGGGCAATAGATAACAATTACAGTACCGAACTGGGTAAATACATCCTAAAAGAGGCAGGTTTACCACCTTCGCAAATAAACAAATTGCAAGAAATACCTTGGCTCGACTACATCGTCCTGGCCAACCGAGCAGCCGCTAAGTATGACAAGCAACTAGGCGGCAATGGCATGATGCGTGGTTCTTTTGGGCCTGTGGGTGATGGCTTCCACATCCCGATGGATACATTTTATACCGATCCGGAAGCTCCCTCGGCCCATGTCCCCATGCTATTCAGCACCACTACATGCGAGTTCTCCATAAGCCGCGACAATGCTACCCTCGAAAAAATGAATAGAACGCAACTGGTGGAAATGGTGGACAAAATGAAAGGTAAAAACGGTGAGAATATTGTATTGGCTTATGAAAAAGCATTTCCCGACAAGAAACCTATTGAATTGCTCGGCTTGATAATGAGCTCCCGTGAGAAAGTGATTGAAGCCATCAATGCCAAGGCACAACAAAGCGCACCGGTCTATTTAGCATGGTTCGGCTGGGAGCCACCCTTATTCGACGGGCGCATGCGTTCCTTCCATTGTCTGGACATCAGTTTCTGGCTGAAGAATACCGACGTTATGCTTACCCATACGGGGGGAGGCAAGCGTCCGCGCGACCTCTCCACGAAGATGACCGACGCTTTACTGAGCTTCATGCGTACGGGTAGCCCCAATTGCACAAGCCTGCCTGAATGGCCGCAATATACACCGGACAAGGGAGCCACGATGATGTTGAACGACCAGTGCGAAGTAGTCTACGACCCTGACCGCGAAGCACGCAAAGTGTTAACAGAGTAAACCAAGCATTTTTCCTATTGTCCTATTAGAGTAGGACAATAGGAAAGGCAATACATATCGGCTACCATCCGGTTGCTTCCGTACCATGAGATAGCTGTCTTATTTATAATCTTAAAATTAATTCCAATGAAGAGTAAATTCATTTTAACAGCATTTTTTTGTGTTTGCGGCATAATGCCTATGGCAGCACAATGGCAACGTACGCCTACCCCTAACGACACGCTCCAATCAGTCAAAGTGCTGAGTGACGGCAGGATAGCATTGAATATCTACGCACCCCAAGCCAAGAAAGTAGACATCGAGGGTGACATTATTCCTTGGGGAAAGAAGCCAGATGTGATGAAATCGGTCTCTGGTGTATGGACGGTGACCGTACCTCCAGTAAAAGCTGGAGCCTACCGCTACCACTTTATAGTAGATGGTGTGAAAGTGTTCGATCCCAAGTCTCCCGAGGCACATGAAATCTCAGCCGTACTGAAAGTGGAGGCAAAAGATGGCGATTTTTTCTCCATGAAGGAAGATGTTGCCCATGGTGCAATAGCTCAACGTTATTATCACTCAAAGACTCTGAAGACTACCCGTCGCCTGCACGTATGGACGCCAGCGGGTTATGAGAAAAGTGTGGAAAAATTGCCGGTGCTCTACCTGATACATGGCGGAGGTGATACTGACCTTGCTTGGCCTACGGTAGGCTGCGCAGGCAACATACTCGACAATTTACTAGCCGAGAACAAAATGCAACCCATGATTGTGGTGATGCCCAACGGCTCCATTGCCACAGAAAACCTAATGGACGAAGTACCTCTATTTGCCAAAGACCTGATGAATGACATCATCCCTTACATCGAAGCCAACTACCGTGTACTGACCGACAAAGACCATCGTGCCTTAGCAGGCCTCTCCATGGGCGGCATGGAAACTTTGGAAGCAGGCTTGAATCACTACAAAGAATTCGGCTACTTATGGGTATTGAGCTCTGGATGGTTTGAGACGAACAAGAAAATGTACGCCGAACGCAGCACCTACCTCAAGACCATCGCTCAAGACTTCAACCACACAGTGCACGCCTTGCATTTCACGCAAGGTGGTCCAGAGGACATCGCTTACAACAATTGTAAAGCCATGCTGAAACTGTTTGACGCAGCAGGTATCAACTACAAGTACAGCGAAGCCCCCGGTGGACACACGTGGTACACGTGGCGCAATGACTTGTACAACTTGGCACAACAGTTATTTAAGTATTAAACATGACAATTATCATTGCAAAATACCGAATTACATCCTATTATTAACTTTAATCCCTCCCAGCAGTTCTCCATCCCAAGCTATAAAATTAAGTTTGGAAAATTATATCGTATATATACACATCACGTCACTTACTTACGCAACTACGCACTCCATTCAGATACATTATTAATAAATGAGAAAATAATTTCTAACATAAGTAACTTGAAACACTAATTCTTTCTTCTTTTTACAGAACTCCTAAAGTCTTCTGCTATGAGGTATCCTAAAAAAGAGGGAGTAACAGAAAAAAGAAAGTCCCTGAACCATTAAAATTCAGAGACTTACGATTTTAATTTTTCTATTTTAGCGGAGAGAGGGGGATTCGAACCCCCGATACCCTTTAGGGGTATACACGCTTTCCAGGCGTGCCTCTTCAACCACTCGAGCACCTCTCCTTGTTCGGGGCGCAAAAGTAAGGGAAGTTTTTGGAATTACCAAATGTTCGGGCAAATAATATTAAAAGTCCGTTCAAGCAACCAATGCCGGAACGGACTTTCAACACTCAATAAAACATACTTATCATTACCGTGATCTGACTTCCCGTCTCATAAATATGACATACGAAAGAGCAAAACAGATGACAGTAGCTGCAATCAGTCCGGTGAGCTGCGGCCACACCACCAAAAGACTCTGTCCCAATGGCAGCGGACTGGGAATGGCCCCCTGAACCTGCTCCATAGTAAGCGGCCCCAAACTTCTGACGGAAGGCATCAGCAGCGTTGTGGTCGCCTCATTGAACAGTTCGCTAGGTGCCAGACGCATCAGACCGAGAATAAATTTCTGGTAACTGACTATCTGATAAGGAGATGCCAGCTGCGAAGGGCTCAATGCCTTGGCAACCAGATTGACAATCATCGTATAGAACACGCTGAAAAACAACCATACCGCCACCGAAGCCAATGCCGAGGTGGCCGCCTGACGGAAGCAAAGCGAAAACAGAATGGCCAGATTCAGCCAGAATGCCACATAGAACACACTGATTATGAGAAAGAATACAATCCTCCAAAATTCTTCTGCTGTGGGAGGAATGCCTATCGCTATCAACCCGCAGCCCATTACGAGGAATCCCAGTACAAACAGCATGATACCTATCACAATCAATGCAGCCACGAACTTGGCATTGATAATGCAATCACGATGAACAGGCTGTGACAGCATACGGCTCAACGTCCCCTTGTTCTGTTCCGAATTTATAGCATCGAATCCCAGCGCAATCCCCAACAACGGCCCCAGAAAGTTGATAAACTGCACAAAAGAAGGCAATGTGCCATCCGAGGCTGTGAACAACTTCAAGAAAAGGAACGAACCGTCCGGGTCATTGGGCTTGATGGCGGCACCTATGTTGGTAAGCGAGGTATAGAGTGAGCCCATGCACGTAAGCAAAATGATTCCCATCAAGATAATGAACCGCCAACTTTTCACATGGTCGGATATTTCCTTGTTGACGACTACCCGAAAAGGATAATTGACTTTATTCATGCCTTTCTCCTCCTTCCTCCATATAATGGTTATAAATATCAGATAATTCCTGATGCTTGTCCTTCAAATCAGACATATCAATCAAGGTGACCAGCTTCCCACTGTTGAACAGTCCCACGCGGTCGCAAACTTTCTGCACCTGGTCCAGGTGGTGGGAAGAGAACAAGACGGTCAGTCCCTCCTTCCGGCTCAACTGCCTAATGAGCTCGATGAACTCCTGAACACCGGCAGGGTCTATTCCCGAAGTAGGTTCATCCAGGATTATAATTTCCGGATTTTTGATAAGCACGTCTGCCAGCCCCAATCGCTGGCGCATACCGCGCGAATATTTCCCGGTCTTCTTTTTCATCTGTCCGGCAAGCCCCACATGCTCCATCAGCTCCAGCGCCTTGACTTTCGCTTCGGCATCCGAAATGCCATTGAGACGCGCAGTATATATAAGGTTTTCCGGACCGGTCATGTCATCATAAAACCCCACATCTTCGGGCAGATAGCCTATTTTCCGCTTTACCTCGATAGGATGCCTGGTAGAGTCGATACCGCAAATCTCCACAGAGCCGGAAGTGGGTTCCGTCAGTCCCAGCATCATCAGGATGGTAGTTGACTTGCCGGCGCCGTTTGGCCCCAATAATCCGAAAATCTCCCCTTTACGGATAGTCAGGCAAATGCGGTCTACGGCAGTGAAGCGCCCATACTGCTTGGTCAAGTCTGTCAATGCAATCACTCGCTCGTCCATGCTCACCTCCTTCCATATTTACGGAACAGATAGCATACGGCACCTATGGCAACGATTATTATCAAAACGCCCACCCATCCCCATATCATCGGGGTTTTCACGGCAATGCGGAATTGGGCGTCTGTATTCACTTCAGGAGTTTTGGCCGTCATGGTAGCCACATAATCTCCGGGCAATGCCTTTTTGGATGCTTTCATGATAGCTACGACATTGGCCGTTTCCCCCGCCTTCAGCATATCAATCTTCGAAGGCTCAAAAGACACTTCCCAGTCCACGGGCTTATTGGCAGAAAGCTGGATATCTTTCAACAATGAAGAACCGGTATTCCGGACCACCAACTCGATACGCTTCACATCTCCTGCTGTGATTTCGGTACTCAACAATCCTCTGGGCGTGGACAATTCCATCTCGTAGGAACCCGTGACAACAACTTCCAGCTCCAAGTCGGCAGAAGTCGTACCAGTAGCCGCACGTACCGGAATCTTGTAATTGCCGGCTTCCACATTGGCGGGAGGGACAATCTCTATACTCACATTCTGGCTGCTGTTCGCTTCCACCTGGGCAGAAGTGGCCTGCTTATAGTTAGGCTTGAACACGACACTCCAGCCTCTGGGGGCATTGGCCATCAGCGCATACAGCTGCTGGTCGGCCGTCTGGTTTTTCAAAGTGGCATTGAAGGTAAAGGTGGACTTGGAATTGCCCTGCATATTGGGCTGGTCGGTAGTGAACTCGGTCTGGTAAGTTCCTTTCTGGGCCACGATCACCTCCAGCGGCAGTTTGGTTTCTCCGGCAAATACTGTGAAATGATAACTTCCTTTATTTACTTTTAGAGGAACTTCCACTTTCAAATTGAACGTTTTCTTTTCCTTGGACAGTACAGAAAGCTGGCTGAGGGTCCAGCCGCCTGACTTGATTTCATGCTTCCAACTGCCCGGCAATCCGCTGACCGAGAGATTTGCATTTGTAACCCCGTCCGTGTTGTTAATCAAATCAATGCTGTAATCAATGGACGCTCCGGGCGTCACGGAAATTTTTGTGTAAGGAGTGTACAGAATTATGCTTCCAGATTCATCGGCATGTACACGATTTAAGGGAAAGGCTCCCAACAAAATAACTAACAATAAAATACAATTTGTTCTCATAGTCATAAAAAAGTTCTTATGGTTGTTTAATTATGAATATTTTCCAAATTTGTGTGTTGCAAAAATAAAAGATAGCTATATTAGTAGCTGTTAAAAGAAACAAAAGAATATAATTGCGGACACGATATACCCTGCGATGACCTGCTTTTCTTATCTTTGCGATTCCTATTGATACAAACGAATACCATACCGACATGAGAATCCCTGAAATACGCTTACAGAACCAGCAACTGTCCACTCCACTCTTCGGCCACCCGAAAGAACTGGTCTCCTGGATGGGCGCCATGCAGGCACAAGACTATACAATGGTGAAATGGGCCGTAGGTATGCGGCTGAAGTCACCGGGAATTCAAGCCGTGGAAAAAGCCCTGCATCAAGGGGAAATACTGAGAACCCACGTAATGCGTCCCACATGGCACCTGGTAGCAGCAGAAGACATTCGTTGGATGCTGAAACTCTCTGCACAACGCATCAAATCTGCCAATGATTCTTATGCAAAAGGACATGGTCTGGAAATCACGGAACAGCAATATGACAGAAGCTACACCATACTTGGGAATATCCTCAGCGGGAAGCGAAGCCTGACGAAACAAGAGATTGCGGAACATTTTGAACGTTCGGGACTGCTTGCAGACAACTACCACATGACCCGCTTTATGTCGCGTGCCGAAGTCGAAGGAATTGTGTGCAGCGGAGAATGCCATGGACGGCAACACACCTATGCCCTTTTGGACGAAAGAGTTCCACCTACCCCCGAACTGACGAAAGAAGAAGCGCTGGCCCGCCTGGCTACAGCCTATTTCCGCAGCCATGCCCCTGCTACCCTGCAAGACTTCTCCTGGTGGTCTGGTTTGCCTTTAACGGAAGCAAGGCAAGCCATTTCTCTGATAGAACCGGAACTGATGTCCGAACAATGGAACAGCCAGACATGGTACATCCATGACTCCTGCCGGACATCTGGAAAGGCGACCGGTAACCTGCACCTTCTTCCCTCCTACGATGAATACCTGATAGGATACAAGGACCGGACGGACGTCCTACCCAAAGAGGACTATTCCAAAGCTTTCACCAACAACGGATTGTTCTTTCCGGTACTTCTCTATAAGGGGCATGTAGTAGGAAATTGGAACAAGGCGTCCAAGAAAAAAGAAATCTTCCCGGAGCATTCGCTTTTCCGGAAAGACATCTGCCTGAAAGAGGAGTTGCTGAACCAGGCTAAAGAAAAGTACGTCCGGTTCCTAACACATTAAAGGCGGTCATCGAAGATTTTCATTGAAGAATCTCTCTATTTTGCCGAATGGAATTACCTCTATATTGTCATACAAGTCTACATGGTTTGCACCGGGAATAATCAGCAGTTCCTTATTATCACCCTGCAACTTTTTAAAAGCATCTTCACTGAAATAACGTGAATGGGCCTTCTCACCGTGCAGCATCAACACTGCACTACGGATTTCATCACTATATGAAAGGATAGGCATATTGATGAACGAAAGCGGTGAAGTCTTGTTCCATCCGTGGTTAGAGTTGAGTGACCGCTTATGATAGCCGCGCGGTGTTTTATAATAGGCATGGTAGTCCTTCACAAATTGTGGAGCATCGGCAGGCAACGGGTCTACTACACCTCCTCCAAGAGCAAATGTACCGTTTCTATAATCCTCCGTACGCTGAGCATTAAGCTGGCGCCGCAATTCATGCCGTGCATCGGCATTCATAGAATCGAAATAACCGTTAGCATTGACCCGGCTCATGTCGTACATGGTTGCCGTAACTGTAGCCTTGATGCGAGTATCGATAGCCGCTGCATTAAGCGCCATGCCTCCCCATCCACAAATACCGAGAATGCCGATGCGCTCTGCATCTACATCGTCACGGGTGGAAAGATAATCGACCGCTGCACTGAAATCTTCCGTATTGATGTCCGGCGAAGCCACATAACGGGGCTGGCCGCTACTTTCTCCCGTATAGGATGGATCGAAAACAATCGTCAGGAATCCACGTTCTGCCAATGTCTGCGCATACAAGCCCGAAGCTTGTTCCTTCACGGCACCAAATGGGGCACTGATGGCAATGGCAGGCAATTTACCCGTCACATTCTTGGGTACATACAAATCGGCGGCAAGTGTAATGCCGTAACGGTTGTGGAAAGTTATCTTTTTATGGTCTACTTTATCACTCTGTGGGAATGTCTTGTCCCACTCTTGAATCAGATTCAAATTCTCTTCCATAAATTTATTATCATTATTAGGATTATTTTCTGTTGCAGACAAATGTCCTGCAGCACAAAGGCTAATAACCATCGCCGCACATATGTTTTTTACCATGTTCTTCATCTCTACTTCTTTAAGTTTCGGTTGGAAATTCATTTCTTAATCCATTGCTTGACAGTTTCCCGGCTCGCTCCATTCAGCAGCCTGCCTTTTCCCCAGTTTATGCCGGGGTAATTCGTCTGCAATTCCTTTTCTGCATTAGAAATACTGCTGCTTCCCGAAGTGGCGAATGGAATAACCGTTTTACCTGCAAAATCACCGCTTTCTATAAATGTATTGACGATTCTTGGAGCCAAATTCCACCAAATAGGAAAACCGATATAAATGGTATCATACTCCGCGAGACTCCCCAATTTAGAATACAATGCAGGACGCGATTTGGAATCCGACATCTCCACACTGCTGCGCGAAGCTTTGTCGTGCCAGTCCAAATCAGCAGCCGTGTACTTTTTCGCAGGCTGTATTTCGTAGAGAGTCCCATCGACAGTTTCTTCCACCAACTTGGCAGCCCTTGCCGTTGTTCCCGTTGCCGAGAAATAAGCTACCAGTGTCTTACCACCTTTTTTCTGTGCGTTAACAATAATAGACAACAGCATAACCGCCATCATAAACAATACCAATCTTTTCATACGATATATTATTTAGTTGAAACATATAAATCCAATTGTTATAGCGATACAAAAGTAGCGGGTATTATTATTACATAGGTATCCAGATTACTGATTATATAACCCAAATTACTGATAGATGTCCGAGAAGAGAAATAAAAAATCCCGTAAAACCTTGATTTTACGGGATTTGTCATACTTTGAGTCCTTTTTGTCTTTGGAGTTCTGCGGAGAGACAGGGTATTGAACCCAAACATCTAACCGCCTATAAATCAGTCTTTCATTTTCCAAAATTTCAAATAGGTAACGAAACAGTAACGATTTTTGCAGGGTTATTTGTCCGGCTTTGTCCGCTGTTTGTCTGCCTATCTCACGGGTTCAAAGATACAACACATTTTTGAATTACGCAAATATCTGAATATAAATGTTTCAGCTTAGGTGCAAGGTGCAAGCTATATATATAGATATATACTTGCACCTTGCACCTATCCGAAAAAAATATGCCGCAAAATTTGGCTATTAAAAATATTGTTCGTAGTTTTGCGAACAACAAATAAGAAAGGAGAATTGAAGTGAAAGAGAAACAGTACACAACAGAGCAGGAACAGATTGCTCGTTTTGCCAAAGCAATGGGGCATCCGGCACGGATGGCTATTCTTGCTTTCTTGGCGAAACAAGATAGTTGCTTCTTCGGTGATATTCACGAAGAACTACCTATCGCTAAAGCAACCGTTTCGCAGCATTTGAAAGAATTGAAAGAAGCTGGCTTAATTCAGGGGGAAATAGAAACGCCCAAAGTCCGGTATTGTATAAACCGGGAGAACTGGGAACTTGCCCGAAAATTGTTTGCAGCTTTTTTAGGGGACTGTAAATGTAAAGGTACATCGTGCTGTGAATAGCAGTACCTTTTTTTTGGAATAATTGTTCGTAGTTCTACGAACTACGATTATTGTATTAACTTTAAAGTAGAATGACAATGGAAATTAAAGTATTAGGAACTGGGTGTTCAAGCTGTAAAGCCTTGTACGAAACTACCAAACAAGCTATTTCAGAATTAGGTTGCGATGCAACCCTTATCAAAGAGGAAGATTTATTGAAAATTATGGAGTATAACATTTTAGGGCTTCCGGCTTTGGTGATTGACGAGAAAGTCGTATCAGCCGGGAAAAAGTTATCCCTTGCAGAAGTGAAAGAGTTGATAACCAAATAAAAATGAACTATGAGAAAATTATTTTATCTACTGATTGCAACGCTGGTCTTAGTTTCCTGTAGTAACGGTTCAAAGAAAAAGACCGGAGAAAACCAAGCGGAAGAAATACAGTCTAACCGCATAGAGGTTCTTTATTTTCATGGAGCGCAACGGTGTATCACTTGCCGGGCGATAGAAACAAATACAGTAGCCCTTTTGGATAGCCTTTATTCAAAAGAAAAAACAGACGGTAAAATTATCTATAAAGTGATAGATATTTCAAAGAAAGAAAATGAAGCGATTACAGACAAGTACGAAGTTACATGGTCGTCTTTGTTTGTAAACGGCTGGAAAGACGGCAAAGAGAATGTAAACAACATGACCGAGTTTAGTTTTTCCAATGCGAAAAATGCACCGGACAAGTTTAAAGAGGGAATTAAAAGCAAGATTGACGAATTGTTAAAACAGTTGTAAGATGGATTTTCTTCAATCGCTATTAGATAACAGTTCTATTCCTGCTATTACAGCTTTTATATTGGGGATTTTAACGGCGGTCAGCCCGTGTCCGTTAGCGACCAACATAACGGCAATAGGATTTATTAGTAAGGACATAGAAAACCATCACCGGATATTTATAAACGGATTGCTTTATACTTTCGGCAGAATAGTAAGCTATACGGTTCTTGGCTTTATCCTTATCCCTATTCTCCGTGAGGGAGCAAGTATGTTTATGGTTCAAAAAGCCGTAAGCAAGTACGGGGAAATGCTGATTGCTCCGGCGTTAATTATCATTGGAATATTTATGCTCGATATAATAAAACTCAATCTACCGAAAATCAATATCGGCGGTGAAAGTTTGAAAAAGAGGACTAAAGGCGGTTGGGGGGCTATGCTATTGGGTATTTTATTCGCCCTTGCTTTTTGTCCTACCAGTGGAGTATTTTATTTCGGTATGCTTATGCCTTTGTCAGCAGCAGAAACGGGCGGGTATCTCTTACCTGTAATTTACGCTATTGCTACGGGATTACCCGTAATCCTTGTTGCATGGATTTTAGCGTACAGTGTTGCCGGACTGGGTAAGTTTTATAACCGGATGCAAATATTCGAGAAATGGTTTCGTAAAATAGTTGCCATCCTCTTTATTGCGGTAGGAATTTATTATGCAGTAGTCTTTTATCTATAAATAAACATAGAGTATCATTTTAAATAAAAACAGTATGAAAAAAATAGAAATTTTCGACCCGGCAATGTGTTGCCCTACGGGTCTTTGTGGAACAAATATTGACCCTGAATTAATGCGTATTGCGGTTGTTATTGAAACATTGAAGAAACAGGGTATCATCGTTACCCGTCACAATTTACGTGACGAACCGCAAGTGTATGTAAGTAATAAAACAGTAAACGAGCATCTGCAAAAACATGGGGCGGATGCACTGCCTATTACTTTAGTGGACGGCGAAATCGCTGTTTCAAAAACCTATCCTACCACCAAACAAATGAGTGAATGGACGGGTATCAATTTGGATTTTATGCCAGTAAAATGAGTATTCACCAGCTAATTATATAAAAATGAAAACATTTAATTTATCAGATATAGATTTGACGAAATACCTTTTCTTCACCGGAAAGGGCGGTGTAGGAAAAACTTCGATTGCTTGTGCTACTGCGGTAGGCTTGGCAGATAATGGAAAGAAAATACTTCTTATCAGTACAGACCCAGCTTCAAACCTGCAAGATGTGTTTAATCAAACACTGAACGGACACGGCACGGATATTCAAGAAGTACCCGGCTTGACGGTCGTTAATCTCGACCCGGAACAAGCCGCAGCCGAATACAGGGAAAGCGTTATTGCTCCTTTCCGGGGACAACTGCCCGAAAGTGTAATTCAGAATATGGAAGAACAACTTTCAGGCTCTTGTACGGTAGAAATTGCGGCTTTCAACCAGTTTTCCGATTTTATCACGGATGCCGATAAAGCAAAAGAATACGACCATATTATCTTTGATACAGCCCCCACGGGACACACGTTACGAATGTTACAACTGCCATCAGCGTGGAGTACATTTATTAGTGAGAGTACGCACGGTGCATCTTGCTTAGGTCAATTATCCGGTTTGGAAGAACGGAAAGGTATCTATAAGCAGGCAGTTGAAACACTTTCGGATGTAAACGCAACCCGCTTAGTATTGGTTAGCCGTCCTGAAATCGCACCATTAAAAGAAGCCGCCCGTTCTTCACATGAATTGCAATTACTGGGAATTAAAAACCAGTTATTGGTAATCAACGGGCTTTTGCTGCAATTAGATGAAGCCGATAACGTATCGAAACAGATATATGACAGGCAGCAAAATGCCCTGAAACAGACCCCTGCGGAACTGCTGGAATATCCGTCTTATTATGTTCCTTTACGGTCATACAATTTATCTAATATTGCGAATATCCGCCGGATGCTTTACAATGATAATTTAACAAATGATGCGAACTATCAGCGGATTACTGATGCCAAAGGGATAGATGAACTGGTAAACGACCTCTATCAATCAGGAAAAAGGGTTGTTTTTACTATGGGAAAAGGTGGTGTAGGAAAAACCACTTTAGCCACTGAAATTGCCCTGAAATTAACAAAACTGGGTGCAAAGGTACATCTTACCACCACTGACCCGGCAAATCATCTGAATTATAACCTTGCTGTTCAGGCGGATATTACAGTAAGCCGTATTGATGAAGCGGAAGTATTGGAAGCCTATAAAAACGAGGTTCGCAGTAAGGCTGCGGAAACAATGACTGCCGAAGATATGGAATATATAGAGGAAGATTTACGTTCACCGTGTACGCAGGAAATCGCAGTATTCCGGGCTTTTGCTGAAATTGTCGATAAAGCGGAAAATGAAGTCGTAGTAATTGATACCGCACCCACCGGACACACTTTGTTATTGCTGGATGCAACGGAAAGTTACCATAAAGAAGTGCAACGTACACATGGCGATACCCCCGCTTCGGTTAGAAAACTGTTGCCACGTTTGAGAAACCAGCAGGAAACAGAAGTCGTTATTGTGACCCTGCCCGAAGCAACCCCCGTATTTGAAGCCGAACGCTTGCAAATGGATTTACAACGTGCCGGGATTAATAATAAATGGTGGGTAGTGAATGCTTGCTTGTCATTAACTGACACCGAAAATTCTTTCTTGCGGGCAAAGGCGCAAAATGAATTGATTTGGATTAAGAAAGTAGAAGAATTGTCAAAGGGAAATGCTGCCCTGATAGCTTGGAAAAATAATTAAAAACATGAAGATTTTAATTCTTTGTACAGGGAATAGCTGCCGTAGTCAAATGGCACATGGCTTTTTACAATCATTTGACAATAAACTGGATGTCTTTTCAGCAGGAACAAAACCTGCTGAAAAGGTTAATCCGATGGCAGTAAAGGTTATGGATGAAATGGGTATAGATTTAACCCGCCATACCCCTAAAAGTGTAAACCTATATATAGGGCAGGAATGGGACTATGTTATTACGGTCTGTGGTGGCGCAAACGAAAGCTGCCCTATGTTTACGGGTAAAGTAAGAAACAGGCTGCATATAGGATTTGACGACCCCTCGGAAGCAACCGGAACATCGGAGTTTATAAATAGTGAATTTCATCGGGTACGGGATGACATAAAATCCCGTTTCTATGATTTCTACCTGAACGAATTAAAACCACAATTAAGCTAAATAGTTGTTGTTATGGAAAAGAAACAAGGAATTGGATTTTTTGAAAAATATCTGACTATCTGGGTTGCATTGTGCATCATTATTGGAATTGCTGTGGGACAATGGCTTCCGGCAATTCCGCAAACATTAAGCAAATTTGAATATGCCAACGTGTCTATACCCGTGGCAATCCTGATTTGGTTAATGATTTATCCGATGATGCTAAAAGTGGATTTTCAAAGTGTTAAGAATGTCGGCAAGCGTCCGAAAGGAATAATAGTCACTTGCGTTACAAATTGGCTGATAAAGCCATTTACCATGTTCGGAATAGCTTATTTGTTCTTCTATGTGGTTTTCAAAGCCTTTATACCTGCCGGATTAGCCGAAGAATATTTAGCCGGGGCGGTATTATTGGGGGCTGCACCTTGTACAGCTATGGTGTTCGTGTGGAGTTACCTTACTAAAGGGGATGCCGCTTATACACTGGTACAAGTGGCAGTGAACGATTTAATCATATTGGTAGCGTTTGCCCCTATCGTTGCTTTCCTGCTGGGAGTTGGCGGCGTATCTATCCCGTGGGACACTCTGTTGCTATCCGTAGGGCTGTTTGTTGTGATACCACTTGCTGCCGGGGTCATTACCCGAATAATGGTTATCCGCCGCAAAGGTGTGGAATATTTCAATAACGTATTTATTAAGAAATTTAATAATTATACGGTAGGTGGGTTGCTATTAACGCTTATTATCCTGTTTTCATTTCAGGGAGAAACAATACTGAACAATCCTCTGCATATCTTATTGATTGCAGTTCCGCTTGTGTTGCAAACGGTTCTGATATTCTTCGTTGCTTACGGTTGGGCGAAATGGTGGAAATTACCCCATGATGTTGCCGCACCTGCCGGAATGATTGGGGCAAGTAATTTCTTTGAATTGGCGGTTGCTGTGGCTATTTCTCTTTTTGGTTTACAATCCGGGGCTGCATTGGCTACGGTGGTGGGTGTGCTGGTCGAAGTTCCAGTGATGTTGATGTTAGTAAGGATTGCCAATAACACACGAAGCTGGTTTCCGGCTACAAAATAGTAATAGGGCAAAAGTCCTAATCTAACTTTATCGTAAAAAGGCTTGGTGCTGGAAATGTTTGTTCCTAACATTTCCGGCATTCTGCCTTTTACAAAAGTCATAATAAAGATACATTTTTCGGCATTAAGACAACCGTTATAACATGAGCAATGAAATTGATTTTGAAGAATTTATAAGAAACATAGACTGTGCTATCTATGAAAAAATAGATGTTGATAACTGGAATATTTCAATAGAGGTAGTTCTCGATGTAGTCGAGTTCCTACAACGGTCACTCGAAGATTTGAGAACATATATTGTCAATCATCCTTTCAGCAGCAAAGAAGAAGAAATTTATTTCTTCAAACACATCAAACCGGAAGTATTGAGTAGATTATTATACTTTACAGAGATTTACAATACCGAAATGCGAAAACCGCATGGAAGTATTGAAGTTTTAAAAAAGTATTATAACGACAGATTGGATGAATTGACTTCCTATTTTGAAAGTAATTTGGATTTTTACCAATATTACCGTTCTAAAGCGACCCACTTAGACAATCATTATTTTGTACGGGGGCATATTGATTTTAAGTTGTGTCCGAATTGTGTACCTTATGACCGTGACCCGGAGTTTTCCACTTGTTACGACCACAAAGCAGCACAAATATTAGCGAATGATATGCTTTGCATTTATCTGAATAAAAAGCTACATGGGGTTGATAAGCAAGTAATCATCGCAAAAAGTCGGTCTTTCTTACCGGAACACCCTTTCCGGTGGACTGCAACCAAAATAGCAGCCGTAGAATTAGGCTATGCTATCTATGCGGCGGGTGTCTTGAATAACGGACAAGCGGATATAAAAGAAATTATGACTTTTATGGAAGCGTCGTTTCAAATCGACTTAGGCGACTACTACCGGACATACATAACTATGAAAGACAGGAAAAAAGACCGGACTTCTTTTCTAAACAGCTTAATAAAAAGCCTGCTTAAAAAGATGGATGAAGATGATAACCTATAAATAAAAACAACCAAGTTCTTACCAACTTGGTTGTTTTTGTTTTCACCCGTTCCCTAATCTATTTTTTTCTTTATTATTGCGAAAATAGGTAATATTTGCCTTGTTTTACCTACAATTATTCCGAAAAATAAATCTTCCAACTTGGAAAGAGGTTGGAAGATTTATTTTTTAAAACGCTCCAACTTTGCGGCAAATCAATTAGTTAGCAAAATGGAGATAATAACATTTGAGTCAAAAGCCTATAAGGAATTAGACAACAAGATTACCGCTATTGCGGATTACATTTTCAACCACATGGAAGCGGAAAGCACCAATGAAGATGAAATTTGGGTGGATAGTTACGAGGTCTGCACATTTTTGAAAATCAGTGAAAAGACACTCCAACGTCTGCGAGTGGCTGGAACTATTGCCTACTCCAATATTCGGGGGCGTTACTTTTACAAAATCAGTGAAGTAAAACGGATGTTGGAAGAACGTCTAATAAGAAGTAATAAAGAAAACATTCAAGACCTGATAACCAACCACCAGCTATATGTTAAGGAAAGAAGAAATCTTAGAAAGGACAAGTAACGGGCTATCCGTATTCAAGCATTACATATCCGGTAATTGGCGGATAGGTCGTAATTTCTTAAACCCACTTTACGAGGATAATAAAGCGTCTTGTAACATCTATTTCGACCGCCGAAGTGGTATCTATAAAATGAAAGACTTCGGTAACGACAGTTATAGCGGTGATTGTTTCTTTTTCGTAGGACGACTTAAAGGGCTGGACTGCAATAATTCAATGGATTTTGTGGAAATATTGGAAACCATAGACCGGGATTTAGGATTAGGACTTGCAACAGGTAATCCGATACCAGTTACCCGTACATCTTCCCATATAATAAATGATATGCCGGAAGAAACATCTGACAAGGAAAGCAAACCTTACCAGTTCAGAGAACAGAAATTCCCGCTTGCCGAATTGATGTACTGGCAACAGTACGGCATCACACCGGAAGTGTTGGAACTCTACAAGGTATGTTCCTTACGGGATTTTCAGAGCGTAACGGCGGACGGGACACCGTTCACTTATACTTCATCCGTAACAGAACCGATGTACGGGTATAAGAACAAACGGTACATAAAATTGTATCGTCCGTTCTCGAAAACCCGTTTCCTATATGGTGGCAATTTCGGAGAAAACTATTGTTTCGGATTGGAGCAACTGCCCGCAAAGGGTGATACCCTGTTTATTACGGGCGGAGAAAAAGATGTCATGTCATTGGCGGCACATGGTTTTCATGCAATCTGCTTCAACAGTGAAACGGTGACTATCCCACCTACATTGATTTATAAACTGACATTCCGTTTTAAGCATATCATCTTGTTATATGATACCGATAAGACGGGCAAGGAAAGCGCACGTAAACAGGAAAAGCAGTTGGAAGAATTGGGGGTAAAACGTTTGCTCCTACCGCTTTCCGGCACAAAAGAGGAAAAGGATATTTCCGATTATTTCAAGGCAGGGAATACTCGTGAAGATTTCCTGAAATTGTTTATCGAATTTTTAGATAACCTATATAGTGATACATTGATTATGCTTAAATCGTGCGAAATAGACTTCAATAATCCTCCGGCAAAAGCACAGGTTATAATTTCTGCCGGAGATGTTCCATTGGGAACACAAGGAAACCTGTTTGGTATTACAGGCGGCGAGGGAACAGGAAAGAGTAATTATATAGCTGCCATGTTAGCGGGCTGTATCTGCCAACCGGATAAGGAAATAGATACGCTCGGCATACAGATAGCAGCCAACAGTAAACACAAAGCGGTATTGCTCTATGATACGGAACAGTCCGAAGTACAACTGTTCAAGAATGTAAGTAACCTACTGGCACGTGCCAAGCAACCGAACAAACCGGAAGAGCTGAAAGCATTTTGTCTGACGGGTATGTCCCGAAAAGAACGACTGCACGCTATTGTTCAAAGCATGGATAAGTTTTATTACCAGTACGGGGGCATACAATTAGTTGTGATAGATGGCATTGCTGACCTTGTAAAAAGTGCTAATGATGAAGTGGAAAGTGTGGCGGTTATAGATGAACTGTACCGATTGGCAGGAATTTATAATACCTGTATTCTCTGCGTACTGCATTTCGTACCCAGTGGTTTGAAGTTACGGGGACATTTAGGCTCGGAATTACAGCGTAAAGCAGCAACAATTCTTTCCATCGAAAAGGACGAAGAACCCACACAATCGGTGGTAAAAGCACTGAAAGTAAGGGATGGCAGCCCATTGGACGTTCCTTTGATGCTGTTCGCATGGGATAAAGCAGCCGGGATGCACCTTTACAGGGGTGAAAAGACCCGTGAGGAAAAAGAGAAGCGTAAGGAAAAGGAACTGGTCGGGGTTGCACGTGAGGTGTTCGGCAGACAGGAACATATAACCTACATAGACCTGTGCGAACAGATACAGCAGATTTTGGACGTGAAAGAACGTACCGCAAAAAGCTATATCCGCTTTATGCGGGAACGGGACATCATACTCAAAGACCCGTCCAACCAAAGTTATTTTATGATTGGTACAATTTAATCAGACAGCCTTATGTATATAGATAAAGATGAATTTACCGCATGGATGGAACGTATCATGGATAGGTTCGATATGCAGGATAAGAAGATAGACCGAGTGATAAACGGGCGTAACTGTTTAGACGGTGAAGAACTGCTGGATAATCAGGACTTGTGCCTGCTTCTGAAAGTAGCCGACCCGCTACCGAAAAAAGGGAATACTCCCTTTCCTTATGCTGGATGGCAGGTGTTATTACCGTGCTACGGACGTACACAAGTTAATCCGGGAAAAAACCGATTAATTTTTTCTTTTCTAATGGCTTTCAATCCTGTTTTGTCGTGAGATAAGGCAGGATTTTCTTTTTCCTGTTCGAGTATATCCGGGACTTTCTGTATATTTGCAACAGTTTCATTAGAAAAAACAGTAGAGGTTGAGAACTTCTACCTTATATATAACATAACGTTCGCAGAACGTCTTGACACAGAAAACTGGTAATTTTCAAAAAAGACAAGACCCAAAGCGCAATGTTTCATGCTGTATGTGCATACGGCGTGGACTTGCCTATCTTGTCTTTTAGGTATACCAGTGCCTCTGTGTCGGGATAGCGTGAGTTCACGCTTTTTTTAGACGTACTGGCGAACAGTTTGCAATTAAAAACTGTTTGATACCAACTTATGAAACATTTAAAAACTTGTATTGCTGTATCTCTCGATGGCTTCATTGCCCGAAAAGATAATGATTTGGACTGGATGCTGGAAAACGTTAAAAAGGAAATTTCGGCAGCTTATGAACAACCCGGTGTACTTCTTGCCGGAGTGAATACTTATAACATGATTTTTAAACGTTGGGGCGGATGGCCGTACAAAAGTAAAAAGACTTTTGTAGTGTCCCACTACGATACCAATGTGACGAAAAAGGAGAATGTAACCTTTCTTACTGATATGCCCTTACGGGCAATCAATGAACTTAAATCAAGTTCGGAAACCGACATTCAGGTTATTGGTGGCGGTAAGTTTATAACCTCGCTGATTGAAGCGTCCCTGCTGGATGAAATAACGCTGTATATCGTTCCGGTCATGCTGGGGGACGGTATCAAGTTCATAGGAAAGACTTTCGGGTCGAAGTGGGAACTGACCGGACACCGGGTGATAGACAATCAGGTCGTTTGCCTGACCTACCAGTATAAAGGAGAGTGATTTAAAAAAGCACCCGGTGTCCCTCCGGGTGCTTCAACCACAAAAATTTCAATTATAAATCTATCTATAATGAAACTTTCTATGGCAAATATAACGATTTTCGTTTTATTTCTTCGGTTTGTCTTTCTTTTCCGGAAACACGAAAGTAACATTAAACTGCTCGTCAAAAGCAAGCGAAGCATCGAATACTTTGCCGTTCCTGCTTTTGAAACCTTTGATTAGTGCGGTTTTCCCGGTAGTCACCAGTTCGGTAATCTGTTTGTCCGTCAGTTGCTTTTCGCTCTTGTTGCTACACACTTGGAAAACGTTCAATGTTACGTTTGACAGCCTGTTTTAAGGCTTTTGTTTCCACCTGATAAAGTGCCGCAAGGTCACTATCGAGCATAACTCGGCAACCTCTGATTTCATAAATCTTGCTCTGAATGATTTGTAAGTCCATAATTTCCAATATTTAAGCATTAAACAATTTTTCTATCTTCCGTAACTTCCCTGAAAGTGTTGCCATATCTCCCTGTACCTTGTCATTGGTCGGTACTATAAAAGAACGGATGCAGGTTAGTTGCGTGTGTCCCAAAATATCAGCAACAGTTTTTAGCGATATGCCGTTTGCAACAGTCACCGTACTGATAAAAGTATGACGTGCTAAATGGAAAGTTAAATTCCGGTTTATACCGCATAACCGGGCTATTTCTTTCAAATTATAGTTCATAGCTGCTTTACGTGACAATGGCAATAGCTTTCCATCGGGTAGCTTCCCCTTGTATTTGTCTAAAATCATACAGGGAATGGTCAATAGTGGAATTTCCCGTATTTTATTACTCAACGGAATATAAATCTTCATTAGACGCTTTCCGTTTTCTAAAACTTCTATATTGTATTCTTTCAATTTATCCACATCATCAAACGTAAGTCCGGTGAAACATGAAAAAAGAAATATATCCCGAACTCTATCTAAACGGGCAACAGGTAACTTTACTTTCACGATTGATTGTATTTCTCCCAGTGTGAGAAATTCTCTTTTTATATATTGTTTCATACGACAATAATTTTTAGGGTTAATAAATGGGGTAGAAAAGGGACTTATCACAAATTGTGATAAGTTCCCCTATATACCTATTTCATAGATATTTCTTTGTAGATTTTTTCAATGCCGACAAACTTCTTATCAAGCCCCTGCATATCATTACTAATTTTGTTATTGGTAATGCGGGCGTATATCTGTGTCGTTTCTATATTGGTGTGTCCCAACATCTTGCTGACTGTTTCAATGGGCACACCTTTAGCAAGTGTGGTTGTCGTGGCAAATGTATGTCGTGCAAGGTGGAATAAGATAGGCAAACAGAGCACCGGAAACGAGAAGAAAGGATAACGTAATCCGCTGGAAACTAACCATTTCTCTATATTCTTCCACTTATAGAAAAAGCAGGAAAGTAGAGATTATTGAAGATGTTCAGTTACCAAACCGTTAGCAGGTCAGTTACCGAAAGGAAACGAGGTAACGCGAAGCAAATCGGATAATTAAAAACGCCGATATATTACACTGATTGTCATTGTTTTGCATGCCGAAGAACGCTTATAAAACAGGTAATTTTGCAACTAAAGTTATAAGCGTATGAAAGTAGAAAAATTCAAGGTTTTGCTCTACCTCAAAAAGAGCGGACTGGACAAGTCGGGCAAAGCTCCGATAATGGGACGCATCACCGTGAACCGGACGATGGCGCAGTTCAGCTGCAAGCTCTCCTGCACTCCCGGGCTGTGGAATCCCCGTGAAAGCCGGCTGAACGGCAAGAGCAGGGAGGCGGTGGAAACAAATGCGAAAATCGACAAGTTGCTGCTTGACATCAATGCCGCCTTCGATTCCCTTCTGGAACGCAAGGGGGAATTTGACGCAGCTTCCGTCAAGGATGCCTTCCAGGGCAGCATGAAGACGCAGATGACCCTGATGAAAATGCTGGATGCCCTCAGGGATGAGGTGAAGAGCCGTATCGGGATAGACCGGGCAAAAGGTACCTATCCGGCATACGACTTTACCTGCCGTACCATGCGCGAGTTCATTGAAACCAAATTCAAGACGAAAGACCTGGCCTTCGGGCAGCTTACGGAACAGTTCATCCACGACTATGAGAATTTCATCCTTGACGAGAAAGGGTATGCCGTGGACACTGTACGGCATTACCTGGCAATTCTCAAGAAAACGTGCAAAAGGGCTTATCAGGAAGGACACTCCGAGCGGTTCATGTTCCAGCACTACGTCCTCCCGAAACAGACCGTCAAGACTCCCAAGGCACTGTGCCGTGAAAGCTTCGAGAAAATCCGTGACGTGGAGATAGCCCCGCACCGCACGACCCACCGTCTGGCAAGGGACCTATTCCTCTTCGCCTGCTATACCGGGGTCGCCTACAGCGATGCCGTGACCGTCACCCGGGAAAACCTGTACACCGGCGAGGACGGCAAGCTATGGCTGAAATACCGCCGTAAAAAGAACGAGCTCCGCGCAAGCGTGAAGCTGCTGCCGGAAGCCGTCGCCCTGATAGAGAAATATCATGATGACAGCAGGGACACGCTGTTCCCGATGATCCACTATCCGAGCATGAGAAACCACATGAAGGCGCTGGCCGTACTGGCAGGGATAAAGGAGAACCTGTGCTACCATGTCGGACGCCACTCGTTCGCCTCGCTCGTCACCCTTGAAGCGGGCGTTCCGATAGAGACCATCAGCAGTATGCTGGGGCATAGCAACATACAGACGACCCAGGTCTATGCCCGCGTCACCCCGAAAAAGCTCTTCGAGGACATGGACAGGCTTATCGAGGCTACCGGAGATTTGAAACTTGTTCTATAACCCATAAACAATGAGAATCATGAGAAGTACCTTTTCCATACTGTTCTATATCAACCGCGGCAAGATAAAGGCTGACGGAACCACGGCGGTCATGTGCCGCATCACCATAGACGGCAGGAACACCGCCATCACCACTGGGATATGCTGCAAGCCGGAAGACTGGAACGCCCGAACCGGGACCATACGCACGGTAAGGGAAAACGCCAGACTGCAGGAGTACCGGAAGTATATCGAACAGACTTACGAGGAAATTCTGAGGACACAGGGTGTCGTCAGTGCGGAGATTATCAAGAACCGGGTGACAAGGCAGTTCGTCGTTCCGACACATCTGCTCCGGATGGGCGAGATAGAGCGTGAACGTCTCAGAATACGTAGCAGGGAGATCAATTCCACCTCCACCTACCGGCAATCACAGTATTTCCAGAAGTACCTGACGGACTACCTTGTTTCACTGGGGAAGAAGGACATCGCCTTTGAAGAAATAACGGAAGACTTCGGCAGGAACTACAAGGCATTCCTTATCAGGAACAAGAATTTCAGCACCTCGCAGACCAACCGCTGCCTCTGCTGGCTGAACCGCCTCTTGTATCTTGCCGTGGACAACGAGATCCTGCGCACCAATCCGGTGGAGAATGTCGAATATGAGAAGAAAACCGCACCCAAGCACAAGTATGTCACCCGTGAAGAGATGAAAAGGATACTGGCCATGCCCCTGAATGAAGGACGTGCGGAACTGGGCAGGCGTGCATTCATCTTCTCCTATTTCACCGGGCTTGCCTATGCCGACATCAAGCAGCTCCATCCGTGCCATATCGGGACGACGGCGGAGGGTCGGCGGTTCATCCGCATCAACCGGAAGAAGACCGGGGTGGAAGCGTTCATCCCCCTGCACCCGATAGCCGAGCAGATACTGTCCCTGTACAATACCACCGACATACACAGTCCCGTGTTCCCGTTGCCGAGCCGGGATTCCATCTGGCACGAGATACGGGAAATCGGCGTGATCCTGGGCAGGCACGATGACCTTTCGTACCATCAGGCCCGGCACGGGTTCGGGGTCCTGCTCATTTCAGAGAGCGTATCCATCGAGAGCATAGCCAAGATGATGGGACACTCGAACATTTCCACCACACAAGGGTATGCCAGGATAACGGAAGAAAAAATTTCAAGGGAAATGGACAGACTGATGGAAAAGAGAAGCCAAAGCCGCACACATTCTGGCTCTGACAGCCAATGACAATTTCGCAGCCGCCTGCTTCCTCGCCATCCATGAAGTTAGTACAGACTTCATTGAAAGTGAAAAGGTCGGGCGGCCGTGCCGTTTCGGGCAGAATCTTCCTTTGCAGGCAAAGCGTATTCAGCCCGAAAACCTTTCCACTTTCACGTCTGTACAGGGAAGGCTGACAGCAGCGGAAACAAGCGACCGACGGAAAAGTCGATACAACAAAAAAGGAACAGCATACAGACAGTAGGAAACTACCGGTCCGTATGCTGTTCTGATTGTTCTGATTTTCTATAGGAGGGCGTTTTTTTGAAACACAATGAAAAAGGCAGGCGGCAAACTGCGCTCCCTCCAAAAAATCAATCCGTTTTTTCGACCACCTGCCAATATCCGCCCTTGTCCGGCTGAACTGCTTCTGTCTTCATTCGCTGTTTTCATGCTTAAAATTCTGAAATATAATGTATCACAAGTGATTTGACAATATACATTTAGCCGGTGTCCTCCTTATATCTGCTGCATTATGATTTCATTTTTGTATTACTTGCCGTTGCCATTATTGTAAATGACATCCAAAAATTCTTCTGCAAGTCTTATATCTTTAATTCTTATAATATTGTCTTCTTCCGTCGGATAGCCAAGGATATTGATACTGCCATACCAGACGGAGGATTTGTCCATAACACATGAACATAATGATAATTCAGGTACAATCTTTACGAACAACCCCTGTCTTCCGAGATAATCCGACTGCTCGTTTTCTGTCAATGTAAGAATGGCCACTTCAATACCGTCTCTTTGGAGTTCTTTCAAGATATTGACAAATTTATTTCGTTCCATATGATAGAGCTTAGGGGAAGATATCACAATGGATTGTCTTGAGGCTTTTAATTCTTTTATAAACGGATGACAGAATGTTATGCCGTTGAAAATCTGTTCTTCATGCGGAGACGACTGTAAACCTTCGGTTGCATCAAACAATGTCTGACAATCCTTGGAAAGTACCCGATAGCCGATGACGGAATAGCCTTTGAGCCTCTTGCGATACATGCTCTCACAGACAGGTTCGTGTATATCGATATAATCATAGATACGGACATCGGCTTTCCCTTCGTTCTCCCGGTGCAGACGGCCTGCATACTGGGCAACCAACCCTTTCCATGATATGGGGAGGGCTAAAAAGAGCGTATCAAGCCGGGGATAGTCAAATCCTTCTCCTACATATTTTCCGGTAGCGACTATTACAAGAGGGGAATTTTGCGGAATGTCATGCAATCCTTGCAGGATTTCACGCTTGCTTTTGGCTGTTCCTTCTCCCGTCAGTTGGATGACATGTGAGATATGCGGTTTTAACATTTCGGAAAGCAGCTTTACATGCGATGTCCTGCCGGTCAGGATAATCGGTGTCCTGCCTGCCGTTACTGCATTTAACACATCCTCCACGATGAGCGTATTCCGTAATTCAGACTCTGCAAGCGATTGTGACAATAAGGCGAACGACTGCCTATTTTCAGTTACAGAGCGATAGGATGTGAATCTTGGAACAAGATAACGCAGGAATGACTGCTTCTGTATCTGGGTCTTGGCATCTGCCGAAAAGCGGATTGGTCCGCACTGCATGAAGATAATGGGTTGCAGTCCGTCCTTGCGGATAGGTGTGGCAGTAAGTCCATAGACATGATGTGCCGTAATATGTCTGAGCACATTCTCAAACGTTATGGAAGAAACATGGTGGCATTCATCCACGATCACCATCCCATATTCCCGTACAAAAGGTCTTACCTCGCCATTTTCAAAACATGATTGCATAAGGGCGATGTCAATGACTCCGTGCAAGGTGTTTGAGGTTGAATCCAAGCAGCCTATGGGAGAAAACACTTTTTTCCTGCCACGTTTTCTTGACGTGGCAGGCTCGGCAAATTCTATCTCAAGAAAGTCGGTAAGGCGTTCGTGCCATTGCAGGAGCAGCGCTTTGGAATGTACCAGCACGAGTGTGCTTACCTTTTTTCGGGCAATCAGAGCAGCTGCTGTTACTGTTTTCCCAAAAGCGGTCGTTGCCGCCAATACCCCGTTCGTGTATGGCATTAAGGAATTGATGGCATCAAGTTGCTCGTCACGTTCCTTGCCCTTGAATGCAACGGCAACAGGCTTGCCGTGATTGGTTTCATCAATCATTTCATAAGCAACTCCAAGAGATTCCAGCATAGTTGTTACGGCATCCTCACAACCGCGGGGCAGAGCGAGGTAATCATCCGTAAAGTCTGCACGGCAAATAATACGCGGAATGTTATAGGTAGAGATGCGCATTGCTTGTTTGCTGTAAAATTCCGGATTTTTGAATGCGGCTATACGCTTGAGATGATTGGCCACCTTTTCGGATATGGAGTTTAGGGGGATGTATAGTCTGTCCGATTTTTTAATTTTCAGTTTTCCGTTAAAATCTTTCTGCGTGACATCCTGAGATACAGGAAGCACCCAAGGCTTTGTTTCTGAAGAAGTTGCCAACGAACCGAAATCTTCTTGTCTGTGCTGGACCAATAACATGTCCAAGTCATGCTCATTAAGCTTTTTTACATTGTATAAATAAGCCCATTGGTTTTTGAACTGAAGGAAGTTTTCATCCACAAAGACACTGTTTCCCATTTTCCGTGCCCTGCCTTGCAATGGAAGGGCTATCAGATTTCCGAATCCGCCTTCAGGCATTCTGTCCTGATTGGGGAAGAAACGGTCGTATGAATTGAAGGTAATATGTCCGTTGCGCTTCATGGCCTCAGTAAGGATGGCATTGCCTAATTTCCTGGCTTTACCGGCAGCAACCGGTTCTTCGAAAAATATCCATACATGCGCCCCGTTACCGGAGCGTGAACGTTCGATACTGTACGGAATTCCCCAATTCCTACAAACGGCAGTGAAAGCCAGCACATCTTCCTTATATCCGCGAGTGCAATTCTTGTCATCAAAATCAGCGCAAAGAAAAGAGCATTTATTGTCAGGGGTGACAGCATATAAACCTATAACATCACACCCGTATTCATCTTTTCCCTCCAAATGGCGGTAGATTTCCCGGCTTGTCAGAGGAGCAAGGTTGCGATTCGGGCAATCCGAGCACTTGTATCGTTTCTTGTCGCAGACTCCTCTTCGCCATTCATTGGTACAGACCGGTTGATAGCCTCCCTTTCCCGTTGTCCTGCTGAACCATCTTCGTGCAAAAACATCCGTTCTTCCCTTGAAAAAGCTGCTGAACAATGCTATTTTCTCATCAGGCGTGAAATTGACAGAAGGAAATATTACAGGAGAAAAAATCGGCTCCTTATCAGAGATTTCCGATGCGGAATACGCAATGCCGTGTTGAAGAAGAATTGATTTCAACTCTTCGTTCTCGGCAAGTAATGCATTATATTTCCCGACAAGCGTGTCGTATTTCTTTTGCAGCTCTTCCATCCCGTTATGCTGCCATCAGTCCGCAAAGCAAAGCGATTCCGAAACTTAGAAATGTTCCGGCAAGGACATATTCGGTTTTTGCTGTATCCGTATCCTTGAACCTCAATATGGATTTTGCGGCTATGATAAAACCGATTGCTTCATACCTGCCTATTATTACAAATATGATTGTGAGAATACGTTCCAGGTTTCCTATCAATGCTCCGGCATTTTTGATATTCTCACAGGATAGTGTTTCTCCGATTTGGTACCTTTTCAAAACCAGCTTGATCAGGACATTGGCGGGTTTGATGCACAACAGTACCGCCAGTATGAATAAAGGCATGGAGAAGTTTCCGGTATAATCCACAAATTGTACAGGCAATTCAGTGGTGATATCAAACTCGGTAGCCACAGCAGCCAATATTGCCAGATGTGCAGCCTGGTCAAGGACAAAACTCCACAATCCTTTGGGACAATAGGCTTTGACAAGATCAATGGCCAGATGTGACAGGGCAATGGTCAAGGCATAAAACCCGAAATCGCTGACCGGGACCAAAGCCCATGATACTACAGCTACAAGAAGCGAATGTACATACAGGAAGCAGCTTCTGAACTTCTTTTCCTCTTTCTGTGAGCAGTATTTGTCATTTTGCAGGTAGAAATCGGCTATGACGTGGCCCAACAGCAAACTTAAAAACAGCCAGCTATTCATATTCGTTAAAATTTATCTGTTCAAAATACTTCAAGGCTTCCTCTATGCAATACCATTTTGTAGCCGATGAAGCCTTGTTTACACCGGATTGTGATATTCCCAGATTTCGGGCTATATCCGTTTCCTTCAATCCAAGCAGTTTGTAATAAATGACCTCGCTTTGGCGCAGGGTCATGTCATTCATGATGGCATCGGTCAGCAATGCGATCGTCTGTAAGGGGCAGGATAATTGTCTTTTGCTTGTACATACAGACAAAGTTCCTTTATTCAAGGCATTCATTCCCTCAAGTGAACGCCCCGACATATAAATGGACTCGCCATCCCAAATGCCCTGTTCCGTGTCCACTATACGCATGTTTCCAATACCGATAGCCATCCTGATACCATATGTCTGAAAGCTCTTCGCTTTCCTGTTTTCTGTAATCGGGAAAGACTTGATGCATGATTTGATTACAAGAGCTATACGAAAGACATTGGATACATTCTGCATTACACATTCGATATAATCGCCTTTGATTTGACGACCGTAAAAATCCGGGTATTTTGTTTTGAGCAAAGCAAACAGTGCCTCTATCCTTTGCTTTAGTCTGATAGTTTCATCCACGGATAACGAAGTGGATGAAACTATATCTGCCGAAATGGTTGCAAACATATTACTATTGTTTTGGCTGTAAATGTATGAATATAATTTGGTATAGCCAAGAAATATACCCTAAAAAGGGTGTAACATTACTATATACCCAATAAAGGGTGTATAAGTATTGCATTACAAAACCAATCCGCATCATTTAGTGAACCTGTGATGCGGATTCTGAAATGAAAAGTTGAACTTGGCGGATACCCATTATATGGGGTAATATTAAAACCCGGTTCTTCCATTCTGATGGTACGCCTCCTTGTACCCGTCCATCAACGTACGTTCTATGTCGGAAGCCCTGTACAGAATCCTGCCGCCTATCTGGATATAGGGCAATATGCCGTTGTTGCGGTAATCCTGAAGGCTTCTGCGGCTGACCTTCAGTTTGACGGCCAGTTCCTTGTCGGTATAATAGTGTTCCCCGTCCAGGGACGGCTTGTTGTTTTTACGTATTTTCTCCACCTTTTCCGATAGTTCTTCCAGCGACGAGAGGAAGGCTCTCACGCGCATGTCGTTTTCCGGTGTCAGCAGCCGGATGTTGCCATTGTCATTCATAAGTCAGATATCTGTTTGTTGGTTGGTTTGTTGGTTGGCTTGTTTGTTTGTTTGTTGGTCACATTGCATATTCTTTCCTTGCCGGCTGTTATACACCGTTTCATTTCCGCCACGGGAAAGACGGCCTTCACGTCCTCCGGCCTGTAATATACCTTGTGGCTTATTTTGGTGTAAGCCAGCGTTCCGTTCTCCCGCATCGTCTGCAAGGTTCTCGGACTGATGCAGAGCAGCCTGCACACGTCATCGCTGTCAAGCCACTCCTTTTCTCCCAAGTCCTCCTGTTCCCGGCAGAGCCGTTCCACCTTTTCCGCAAAAATCTCAAATCCCGAGAGCATCCTCTCGAAAGTCGCCTTGTCTATGACTACTACTTCCATATTCCTGTAATTTTTAAGTTCGTTTGACATTGATTTTTCATGCAAAACGAAACGGCGGAATCAGGCTGTGCCTACCGTTTCCTGTGCGAAGGAAACAAAAAAACGGAAACAGTCCGCAAACCGGACGGCATGTGTCACCGTCAGACATTCCTTTTCACCGCAGGAGGATAATTGCAGGCGGTAAAAAGCAGAAAAGGACACACTCATTTCTTTGAAGCAAAGGTAGCCGTTCCCCACCGGAGCGCAAGGCCGGGCCCTGCGGGTCGGCGGGGAAAAAATCATCCTCGCGCTTTGCGCTCCGGTATTTTTTCCTGCCGAGCCTTGACGCTTTTCCGGAGGTAGAACGGCTGTAAGGCATTCAAAGAAACAAGAGTGCCCGCACCACGGGCCGGATGTCTAACAGATAAATGGAAAAAGGATATGGCAACAAAAGACGTAAAAGAATTCAACGGATGGTTTGACCGTTCATACGCGAGATTGAAGGAGAGACTCTCCATCTATGGAAAAATCGACGA
>ERZ791871.341-NODE-341-length-63492-cov-5.730205_pt1 | contig 63492 bp, 55 predicted proteins | sample MGYA00510280_ERZ791871 | MGnify/ENA primary metagenome ERZ791871 (study PRJEB30046, sample SAMN00792111) | human gut metagenome | study: EMG produced TPA metagenomics assembly of the A metagenome-wide association study of gut microbiota in type 2...
GGCATCGCCTTTACTCTCGGGTTTATAAATTTGCTTATATCTTTTAGTTGTAAAAGCAATGCCTCAAATATATACTAAAAAACAGGGAAAAATCAAAAGAAGTATGATAAAATTATGAGAATTTTTGCTACCTCAAAAACAGGAAGTAAAACACCTCAAAAACACGAAACGCTTTTGTTGATCCGGAAAAATAAACCCCGAAAAGTCGATTAAAACTTTTCGGGGTCTTCCTTTTAGCGGGTAGCCGTTATGATCCTAGTACTAACGTTTCACGTGCCATCGTTTCTGCAGTCAGGCGACGATGATAGAACTTAACACTCCGGCCAGCAGGCTCACGGTTCCGGCCAGCAGGCTGTCGGATACTTGCGTGAGGAACGTGTTCAGGCTCAAGGAGGAAAACATGCCGATTAAAAAGTAAATGTTCATGATAATAATGTAAGATTTAGAATTTAAAATTTAGAATGAAAAATCAAGAAATTGCCAAGTGTCGGCTGTCGGAAGCCATGCGCCCGTTTTTCGACGTGGCGAAACAGTAGGCGTGAACTTTGGCCGGGTCCCAGTCTTCCGGGAGGCTAACGCTCGTGCTGCCGTTTTCTCCTCTTTCCCGGAGAGTCACGAGTTTTGTCCGGCTGAGGGCGGTCTCGTACAGGGCTGCGTACACCTTGTCGCTGGCGCAGGAGAAACCGTCACCTTCGTCGTCCTGCATCTCTTGGGTGAAGGAATACATTTTAGTCGACTCGTCATAGCTGACGCTGACTTTCGGCGTGTAGAGGGGGCCGGAAGCGCAGAGCAGGCGTTCAAAATCTACCGTGGCGGTGTATTTCTCGTCGACTTCAACCCTGCTTATGTTGAGTGAGGTAAAAGCGTTCGAGGTCGAGCCTCGTCCCACGCCGACAAAACCTTTCCGGATGACGGGGAGTAACTTGCGGGCAATGCTGACGATGGCTTTCATTTTCGCCCTCTGCGCCAGTATTTCCGGGGTCTTCACGTCCTTCCGGGAGAAAATTTTGGCTTTAGCGATGTTCTCCTTGTTGAAAATGCACGTGGTGATGTTACCTACTGATTTTCTGACTTTACCTAAAAGGTAAGAATTGAATTTTGCCATAATGTTTAACATTTAAAGATGAATAAATTGGAAAATAGACCTTGCATCTCGCCCGTGGGCCTCCCGTTCGAGGTGCAGGTTTACCGTTATCGAATTACCGGTTCAGTTCCAGTATCTCACGCGGGAATGCCGGGCCCGGGTCGATTTTCCGGGGTGTGATGTCCGAGTGGCGTAGGAGATAACGGATCGGGTAACGATCCATCAAGAGCAGGCACACGAGAACGACCGTTTTAAGCTGTTCGTCCGTGTAGCGGTGCCAATAGGTGGGTTGCCCGTTCTCCTCGTCAACGAACACGTCCGACGGTTGTACTTCCTTGCCACATTCGGCGATGAATTTTTCGCCTTCCCTACGAAGTTTACCGAGATTATCGAGTTCGATACCGATGGAGTAGTGGTTCAGGTTAACCCTTCCGAGATGAAAGCTTTTCCCGGCGTGCCACGATTCCACGTTGAAGGGTACGAGCTGGATAATGTCCCCGTTGCGGTCGATCACGAGATGGGCGGATGCCGCCACGTCCGGTCGGGTTAGGTAGTAAGCGGATGCCAGACCGTTCGAACCGGCCGTGTAATGTAGGACGATGGTGTCTGGGGCCGTGAGCGGCCGGGTGTTTTTAGAGCATGTCAGGTGAACTGCCTCGCAGTCTACCAGACGGTGGTTTAGGATATCCACGGGGTGAATTGGGAATTTAGAATTTAGAATGAATACGAGGGTTATTTCCGGGGACGTTTGAGGAGAGAGCTGACGAGTTGCTCGCTGCCTCGTCCGATGATGTATCCGCCGAGTCCGATTTCCAACAAATCCCAAAAGCGGGAAGTGTCGGCGAGAATCGGTAGGTTCAGGAACGTTCCGGCGAGGATGATCAGGGTGAAGACCAGCATCACGATCGGTCGCCACGATCTTTGCAGCCAGTTGCCCCGGGCTTCTTCCCGGATCGAGGCCGCTTGTTCCGAGATGGTTTTTTCCTCGACGGCAATCAACAGGCGCAAAATATCGGTTTCCAGTTGTTTCTTCTCCCTTCCGGGGAGGGTCAGGCGGTCGACGATTTCGCCTACCGCGCTGACCAGGTTCGTTACCGTTTTCATACTTTTTCGCGACTTAAAGATTGTTCCACTTCTTCCCAGTAAAAATAGAGACGGCTGCCGAGTTTGTGAACGGGAATATTGTAGTCTTTGATGTCCCGGTACAAGGTGCGTTCGGCGATGTTCAGTTTCCGGCACAGCGTTTCCTTGTCAAGTAATAGCGGGGGGATATTCCCGGCGGCTTTTTTCACGAACTCCCGGATTTCCGCAAACTCTCGCGTGAAATCCTGAAGAAGTTCCGATACTTGGTAGAGAATGGCGATAATTTTTTCCGAGGTGTCCGTGTTGTTTTCTGTTTGTATCATTTCCTTTTTCGGTCTAGTAGTTCAATATGTTCCCGTAATTCTTTCAATAGTTTTTCAAGGTAAGCCGTCGGGTGAGGGCGGGCCAGCGTGTGACTGATCAACGTGTAGTAGTCTTTCTCCGCGGGCAAGTTCCATACTTGGCAGAAATACAGGATGAATTCCTTGATCCGGTACTTGTTGTCGGGCGTGATGGCTAGTGACGTGTGGAGATGCAGGGCCATGATCTCGGCGATGTCCGTGTCGTTCCCGGGTAACGTGCCGGGAAACGGCAGGGGTATTTTCCGGGATTCAAACCATTTCTTTTGCCGGAGAAAGGAGGCTTGTTGCAGGCGGAGATACTCTTCGAGTAGTTCCCGTTCTGTGGCATCGAGATATTCCCGTTCGACGGGCATCCCCTCGTGCGTGATCGTCAGGTAACAGTGAGTGGCGTGTCCGTCCTCTTCCCCGAAGATAGTTTGTAGTTCCAGGAGGGCTTCCCGCACGGAGACGGCCAGCACGTTGTCCTCTTCTTCTTTCCGCCGGATCTCCCTCAGGCAGGCGATGGCGGGCAGCTCCACGTCGAGCAGGTGGATGCGGTAATCGGTCAGGGAGTCGGCCCCATTAAAATAGAGGGGTTCTGATGGGTTGTCAGAGACCACGACTTCGGCCCGGTAGAGAGCGGTGAGGTACTCTTTTAAGATTTCGTGTTGATTCATAATTTAAAGTATTTATCATTTGAAAAATATTTATCGTCTTGCGAGGCGAAAAAGCAGTAGATATGTGCTTTGATCCCTTTTTTGCGTTGCAGGGAGAACGTGGCAATCTCGTCTTCCCGCAGGAACGGGAGTTTGTCGAGAACAACCGGGGTAAACGACCGATTCCCGTACAACACGACCACGATCAGACGGTCGGTAGCCTTGGCGGACGGGGAGCCCGAGTTGTCATCCCATTGTAGGGTGACTTTATCCTGCGGGTCAATGGAGAGCGTCATGTTATTGACATCTTGCCGTCGGCCGATCCCGATTTGCAAGCGGGAGAAGTCGGCAATTTTCCCTTCGGGAGTGAACACGTGATAGTTCTTTTTCATGAAGAGGGCGTAGCCGTTTGTTTTCAGGCGATGTCCCTCGCTTTTCCACACCTCTTTGAGCAAGGTTTCTTTGAGTTGCTGGTAAAAACGCAGGGCCACGGTCAGGTGGGCCCGGTTCTTTTGTTGTTCGGGCGTGTTCGCGTCGTGATATTCCAGCGGGTAGGAGCGGATGCAATCCTGATCGCCATTCCGGTAAAAAATAGTGTTACCGATTCGGCCTCGCAGGCCTCTTAATAATGAGTTGCAATGTTTTGCCATGGTATTAAAATTTTAAAGTTCATCATTCGTTTATCCGAAAATCCGCGGGATCATGGGGACAATCCGGCAAGAAAAAGGCCTCCCCGGGTTTCATGCTGACGTGTTGCCGGGGGATCATAGTCAGTTGACAAACGGCTATGAAACGTGGGCGATACGTCAGTCACTCCTTTGTCATGCCTTATTTCTCCTTGAACACCCCCTTAACTCTTTCCGGGTTGCCGGGTATCTCGTGATTTTCTGTTGACAAAGATAGGGCATGCCGTGGCGGGGAGCGTGACGGGTATTGTGTGACAATCCGTGTCAAAACGTGACAATGTTGCTGGTTATGTGGAAAAATTGATATAATGTTGGGAAATTTGATGGAAATTTGATGGAAATGGGTGAAAATCGGTGGTGGGAGGATGTCGTGGGAGGTGTTCCGGTAATGTATGTAGTGATCCGGCGTTTTGGGGCAGAAAGAGGGTAGGCCTACCGGATCACTATATTCAAAAAGGGATTTATATCGCGTGATTAGAAATGACTCTCGAAGTGATAAAATTCTGCAGCCCGTGGCACGATGGTGTCATGGTAGATAAATAGTTGTTTCCCGTCCTTGTACAAAAAGGGATGTTCTTCTTTTCCGGCAGTCAAGTCTCGCAGCCAGTAGATACGGTCAAGCGGCACGTTATCAAATTGTAAGAAATTGTAGCGGGCCAATCGTGTCCCCGCGTTTTTCCAGCCGTTATCCCAGTACATGAGTTGGTAGGAGTGACCCACGACGATATGATTTTCCGCGTTTGCCGGGGCATAGCGTATTTTTTTCACTTTCATGGAGCGTTTCAGCGGCATTAGGTCTATTTTCCCGTAAGAGGAGTATTGCATGTTGGGATTGTAGGCAGAATAGTATCGCAGGTAACTATATTTACTGGTGTCGGCCTGTAATTTGCAATAGCGTTTTTCTGAGCCGTTGCGGTTTATTTCCCCGGGAGAGTATACGGGGAGTGCCGTGGCCGGTTGCAGGGAATCTTCGGGTGTGTACTCGTCAGTGAGAAATTCCAAGAGTCCCATGTTACTGGTAGGGAAGGAGTCTGGGGCAACATAGCGGTAGTAGCGGAATGGGCGACATATTTCCGGGGTTAGTTCCTGCAAATTGAGGATGGGGGTGGTTTTGATCGTGCCGAGTAACACGGAGTCCTTGAAATCTTCCCGGTTGGCTGCTTCGAAACGTCCCCCGACCATGAGGCTTGCCCGGTATTTTAAATACGCTTTTTCGGGGTATTTGCGTTGCAAAAGGAGTTGTCCCCTTTTTCCCGGTTGTTCGGGTGAAACGGGTACGAGCGTGGTGGAAGTATAGAGCGTGTCGGGTGATGTGATGTAGAAGGGTGATGCAAACGGGATGATGCTGTCGCCTTTTAGGTAGACGGGGAAATAGAGGACGTTATAAACCACGTTTTTAAACCATGCTTTCCGGTGTTGATGATCCACGGTTCCCCACGTGGCAGGGATAAGGCCTTGCGAGACGTTGAACGTGTACAAGTAAACCAGGTTATTGGATAGCTCTTTTTCTATCGGGAGTTGTACTGGGGCCACTCGATAGTTTTCATTGGTCACTTCCCGGATACAGGGGGTGTCGAAATAATCCGGCAGGGTTTCTCCTTCCGCTTTCAACATAAATGGACTATCAGCTTGTGCGCCAAACGTGTTTCTGAAAAAGCTGGGAGAAGCGGAGGTTGAAGGTGTACTGGCCGTGTAATTCATGGTTTGGTTATATTTGAAACGTTTGCCCGTGCTGTCCAGCAGGGTACAGTGGAAATGTCTTCCGCTTCTTTCCCGGTAAGAGAGGTTACAATCAACGACGGTCGGGATCCCGTAAGCCCTGAACACGTGACAAAAGTTATCCGCTATGGATATGCAGTCGTGGTGTTGCCCGATAAACATATCATAGGTCCCCACGTGTTGAGTTTGCTGGTAGTTGGGGAACATTTGACGGATGCCGTTTTTGTAAAGGTTGTAGCGAGTGATGATTTTGGCATAGGTTTTCTCGTCACTTTTGGCTAGGTGTTTGCCAAACATATCGCTTAGCCTTTGCCCGTTTTCGTAAAAAGGATACCCGGTTACGGCCCGATAGGGAAGGATCATTTCCTTGAATTGCCCGAACGTGAGGTAGGAGGCATAAGGGGAGGTGTGCCACGTGTGGAAAGCGTTTTCAATGTGAGAGATCAAAAACGCTGAGGAAATATTTTGAGGGTCGGGGAATGTCCCTTTTACGATCGTGGGGGTGTCGGGTGGAAACACGCTTGCCACTTGCCGGGCAGCGTAGGAAAATTGCCAGTATCTTTCCCGGTTACGCTCGGAGTACAAGGTGGAATCCGGAATTCTAAGCATCATGTTCGTGTACAAGCTGTCAAAACGGGTGTGCCATTCGAACAGCGAAGAATCGGGGAAAACGGTCCGTTCGGTTGACAGGTGCCATTTCATGTTATCGATCAGGAAACAGGCGGCTTGGTATTTCAAGGAGTCTTCCGGGTGTTCCCGGTAGTGGCGTAACACTTTTTTCAACTCACCCCGGTTTCTCCCGGCTTGTGATAGGGTTTCTTCCACTCCCGCCGGGTAGCGGGTGCAGGCGAGTATTAAGGTACAAATCAAGATGGAGTATAAAATGGGTTTCATGGTGAAGAGTTTTATATGGAATAATTTTGTTGTGCTGGCATATACCGATTTGTATGTTGTATTAATAGTTGAATCTTTTAATTTCAACCAATTCACTTTTTGGGGAATCTACTCCTCCTAGAAATTGTCTATTTGCTTCATCAACAATAATAAAGTTTACAAAAGAGTCAAATTGATAAACTTTTTCTAGTATTCCGTTCCAAGTAAATACTAGAAGATAAGGAGGGCGATCATAACCGTTATTTGCCGATAAGCCGGACCATAGGAGGTAACAAAAATTGGAGGTGCTGTATATCTGGTATGAGGTAACAAGCATATCTTCTGATAATTGAAATTCAGAGTAGTCAACTTCATCATTTACGAGGTCGAGAGAAAGACTTTTTTGTAGAGAACCGTCAGTGTGATAAAAATTAATCAAATTAATATATTTGAATGCCGCAATGATGCTGTTATGTTGGGAATTAACAGAAAGTATGTGAGAGTAAGCGTCGCTTTTATTGCCTCTCCTTGATACATAAAATTGAGGTTCATAATCAATCTTTTTTATGATCTTGGCGTGTTTATCATAAAGGTAAAATAGTATGCTGTCTTCACCAATGGGAGATCGGACAATGGTTGAATCGATGATATTTAAATTTTGCGAGTTGGCTAGTTCGGGGGGTAATATCGTGTTATGGATAGAGGTGTCGTTTTTCAAGTAAAACCGGGTTAAACGATTTTGTACCAAATCATGGATTAATAGGGATGAGGTGTTTGTATCACTCTTGATGATCAACGGAAATTGATATTCATTAGGCCCTCTGCCGGTAGCGCCAAATTCGTATAGCATGTTTTTGGAGTTATTGCTGAAGATTTGAAATTGTTTTTCAGAGCATGTATTTTGTAAACACAGGAATGTATCTTTTATGATTCCTGCTGTGTAACATCCTGCCGGGATTTGAGAAATGGTTTCTCCTTTTATTTGGATGATATTATCGATGTGTAATTTTTCAATTTGAGTTATTTGCTGATTCTTACAAGATAGGACGGAGAAAACGATAAAGGGTAGATAGATTAATTTCATAAGTTTGGAATTATGGTTGTGGGGGATAGATAATAATAATGAAGTACCTCATGTTTTTGCTTCGATTAGAATTTGTTTATATAATTTCCATATGCTATGATTACTTATTAGTAATCGTTTGTTTGTATAAATTCCATATTTGTTCATTTTGTATCGGATTTCCAAAAAGGATAATTTTGTTCATGCTATCTAGTAAAAAAGTTCTATAAAGAAGTTTTGAAGAGAGATGGTTTATTTTCCCAATTTTATTTTCTTCGTCTATAAAAAATGGGAATGTGATGTTATTTCTTTTCTTAATAGATTCTATATATTGAGGAAATTTATTGTGTACAATATATAGGATGGTTGCGTTCTTGTTAAGTGAATCTAGTTTTTTATGTAATATTTCCCAATCATATAGTTTTAGTTGACATTCAGTACAACCATTGGTATCCACGTATGTGAAAATTTTAAATTGTTTTTGTATTGCGGCTTCCCACAAAGAATCTTGTACATTTTGCCATGAGGATGGTAAGATGATTTCTTTCCCCTCCCATGAAGCAATAAATTGTTTGATTTCTTTTTCTCTTCTATTTTGACATGCAGAGAGAGAAATCAAATATAATAAAATGAATATTTTATAAAAATGCATAGTATTGGTGTTTGAATAATTTTCCGTTTAATTTCACTTGAATTTTTTTGTAAGTAACATAAAGTAAGAGATAAGGTGAATATAAAATGAATTATATTTCATTTTATTTTTGGAGAATCAAGATTATCAATCTTGATTCTTGTGGTTAATTTTAGATTCTTATAGCAAATCGGTAAAATAAGCCATTGTTTGCCTTGCATCTGTCTGTAGTCCTAATTGTTGGTTTACATCCAAGTCTTGCATACTCAGCTTCTGTCATACTACCTGAAGTGCTTGTACCTTCTCCCTCAGCCAATGCTTCAATATTCTGGAGCAATATGTTTGAGAAGTTTATCCTTGAACTAAAATTAACGTGAATTGCTATTATTATTGCAATTCCAAGAATGGCTACTATACCTAGAATCTTTTTCATAACTATTGTTATTTTATTATAAACTCATCCTATTTTTCTCAAGTATTTATTATTTCAACGAGAGAGGAAGAGTATCTCAAATTTTTAATCTTTACACTTTTATGCAAAAAATACGATGTTATTTCTTGTTTGAGTATATTGAAAAATAAATCAAACATGATAAAACGAATACATTATAAATTTACCTACTAGTTTTATATTTCGTATGTTAAAATACAAAAGTCTAAATCGATTCCTATTGCATATAATGTATTGGAGTCTCCTTTTGCTTCAATACGTAAAATGGGCATACCCATGTTTATGATTTTTTTTAAATTAAAATCATAATCATATACAAATATCGTGTTAGGAACTTCTGAAAAATCTCGAATTCCTCCAGTTTGTTTTATTGGTTGTAATTTCATGTCATCATCTTGTTGTAAAATAATTATATAATCCTTTGTCATTGTAATACCAGATGGAACTTCATTATTGTCAGTAAAATGAATATTCCCTTTCTCAATTTTATAAGATTTTTGTGAAGGTGTTTTTTCCCATTTTACATAAAAGGTTGTGTCTTTTTTTTCGTATAAAGCAATATATGGGAATCTCCTTGTGCAGTAAATCAATTTATTGTTGTATGGATTATATTTTATAATTCCTTGTAAAGCCTCATAGTAACTATTGAGTTCTTCTTTTATCGGACAATTTCCGAAAGATGAGATAGAAGTGTCGGAATGAATCCATTGAAATGGTTTGTTTTTTTGAGGATAGATATAAATGAATTCATTATCGGATATTTGTGCGATGTCCAAACAATCATCAATGGGATAAGGGGGAAGTAAAATAAATGGGTCTTTATTTGCTAACATACTATCGATTGAATAATAGGCTTGCTTGTTTTGGTTAAGATCATAAGTGAATATTTTATTACCGATAGAGCTAATAGATAGTGGCGTAATAAATTCTTTAGGGCCTCGTCCAATTAATCCCATAGTTCCAATTTCTTTTTTTGCATTAATATCAATAACATGTAAAAAATAATTAGGGTTGAATGGATCCTCCCAAACTAAATAATTATTACACAAAATTAAAGAACCAGGTATTTGGGTAAATAAACTATCTTGGATAGAGGAAGATGGAGATAATATTAGGCGTTCAATTTTTGTTGTACCACTTTTACAAGCAGTGAGTGTCAAGAGACATAATAAATATAAGAAAAATTTGATATTCATGTTATTTTATTTTAAGGAATCAAGATTATTAAATCTTGATTCCCATGTTAAATATTAGATTCTTACAGCAAAGGTGTAATTGTAACCGTTGTTTGCTTTGCATCTATCATTAGGATTAACAGTTGCTCTACATCCAAGTTTTGCAAATTCGGCTTCCGTCATACTACCAGGAGTTCCTCCTTCTCCGTCAGCTAATGCTTCAATATTTCGAAGCATTAGATTTGAGAAGTTTGTGTTAGAACTAAGGTTTACGTTAATTGCTGTCATTACAGCAATTCCAAGAATGGCTACTATGCTTAAAATTTTTTTTCTCATTTTTGCTATGATTTTACTTTATCTTTCTTTCCGTCCTTTTTCAAGTATATATCCTTTCAACGAGAGAGATGACGTGTGTCTCAAAATTTCTTATCTTTACACTTTCTTCTTTTTTAGGAGATGGGGTGGTGTCGGAGGGCTTTCTTGCTAGGATTGTTCCGGCACCGCCATTTTCTCCCTTTTATTGTTTTTATAGGGTTTGACTTCTTTATTCTGTCACGAAACCTTCTAGCTTCAGGTCGTGCAACTTGAGCCTGGTGTTACATAACACCTGTATCGTTTTCGTGAAACGTCCGAGCGAGTTGGGCTTGAACGTGACAATGATTTCCCTTGTTTGTCCGGGTAGGACGGGGCGTTTCTCCCATTGCGGGTTGGTACAGCCGCAGGTTGTAAGCACGTCTTTTATGAGAAGGGGATGTGTACCCGTGTTCTTTAACGTGAATGTTGCCTGTGGTTGCTCGTCATAACGTATTGTTTTCAGGTTGATAGAATCTCGTGGAATCTCGATGGTCGTGAGTGGCGCACTACTAAAGTTGTCGGGTTGAGTGGTGAACGCGAACCAAGTGGCGATGACACCCAAGGAGGCGATCATTAACGCGATGAATAATATGGTGTGTTTCTTTTTCATGATTTTATACCTATATATTATAGCGAACCAGTTGAGCATCGGGAGTTGTCCCGTAGAGCGCGTTTTCTTCCATATCGTAAGAGATGAACGTTGCCATTTGGGGAAGAGTGCGGGTTTCCAGCAATGTCCCGTCCCAGTCGAAGACAAGCAGGGTTGAACAGTTTGCAATGTTTTGTTTTTCATCTTTGTATGTTTTACCGGAGTAAAGAACAAAGACCCGGTCGTCCGATACCGTGACATCCCGGAATCCGGTGATGTTATCGGAGTAGTACGCTACACGAACATCTCCCTTATCGCGAGCGTCCACGTGTGGATAGTAATAACAATGGCGGCAAACAAGTGAAATTTTCTTCCCTTCGATTCGGCAAAAATCAATTTGCCCACTACGTATATCTGTACAGACAAACATCTGGTTGTCGGGGCGAAGACCTAAAACAGTGCTTGCCCAAAGAATGCTGGTCGAGTAGGGAGATAGATCGGGGTATCCCGGATGAACAGGGTAATCAATAAAATATTCTTCACTTTCGTCTTCTAAAGAATAATAGCGATAACGACCTTGCTCGTACAATCCGGTGGAAATGACAAAATTGTCACCTTGAACAGCCGAAAGGTGGATCGCCGTGTTGGCTAACGTTAGTGGGGGAGTCGTGGAACGACTTAAAGAGGATGGATTACAGCGATGTAATTTTCCTGTTTCAAAGTCAAAAGCCGAAATTTCACCATGACTATTTATTGAAAGATTGTCTATCGAGTACGCTTCGTTTTGACCTTCTCCCATGGGTAGCCAAGGTTGAGTAGCGTGGGTTGATAGATTGACAAGATGAACGTTTGTAAGTTCGTAACGCTGTCCCACGGCAAGGATGTCCCCATGTTTTGAAATTCTAACGGGAGTGTTGATACCGTAATCAGAAAGGTTAACAACATAAGTAGAAGGAACATCATTTCCTCGTGTAAGAATATCTGGAGCAACAGAAAGATAATTGTTTTCTGTTGTGCAAGATGTCAGTAATAGAATGGCTATATAGATATTAATATGTTTTTTCATGGTTTTCGTGTTTTAGAGACATGCCGTATGTGATAATTCCGTTCTTTATGCAACGTCCGACATCTACTGTACAATCGATACTTGGTGTATTTTCTCCTTCTGATAATGCTTCAATATTGCGTAATGCTTGGCTATTTTCTTTTGTCGAGTCGGTAGAAAAACTAGAAAATAATCCTAATATTAGGATTGTCGTGGTTAAAAATGTAATTTCTTTTATTAAATCTTTCATTTTGTAAAACTTTTATTTAAATTGCATATAATTTTTGCGCTGTATGTAACAAAAATATATGAAATAATTTGCAAACGGACAATTCAATTCTGATAAAATTATGAGAATTTTAGAAAAGATAAAGGAAAATACGTGTCATAGTGAGTTGTTTATAAGTGTGATTATAATTGTATTGATAATTAGTGCCTTGGTATACATTGTGAATGTATTATTCGTAAGTGAGAAATGTTTTATCAAAAATGAATTGAGTCAACAAGCAATTGGTGCCGTGTGTTGTTGGAATGAATTAAAGCTGATGAAACCGGATGGAAAGGTGAGGGCTCATTCTTATAATGAGAGTAAACGTGAAGTACATATTTATATCGAGGATCAGGAGCATATATTTGAGATTGATTCTCTCGTAGATGTCAGAGAAGTAAATATGAGAGTAGATTGTGACTTGAATTTACGTGATCCGATTAGTTTAGATACTTTAGAGCGTTTGGTCGAAGCTCGTTTAAGCGAAGAGACTCTGAAAATTCCTGTGGTATACAGACTGGTGGATTCGTTGGGTAATACGAGAAAAGTTTATCCGAAAGGAAATACTAGATATATGGACATGGAAGAAGCAGAATGTTTGAAATTAGGATTTATTAGTGGGGAAAAGATTCAAATACTTTTTGATTATTCTTGGAAAGATTTTTATATGAAATTCTGGTGGCGAGTACTGGGATTGGTTGTAGGAGGGAATGTTGTGATTATATTGATTATTAATTTTGTAATGCAGATCAGAAAGCACCGACGAATGAAGATGTTACAAGAAAGAGTGTTTCGCCAGCGACTACACGATTTAGGAAATCCTATTTCGGTGATAGAAATTGTATTACATAGTATATATGAAGAAAATCCTGACGTGTTTAAGAAAGAAAATGAGAGGCGTTGGTTTGAAACCGGGGTGAACACGGCGGTTATGGTGAAACAGGAGATTGCAGAAACTTTGAACATGGCAGTCATGTTGTACACGAAACGAGTCGAGTGGGAGGAAATGAATTTGCAGGAAGAATTGAATAAATTGGCTAGCGAGTTTAAGTTGGCTAATAGAGGTAAAAAAGAGGTGAATATAGGTGTTAATGTTTTGCCCGGACAATTCAAGCTGTCGAAGCAATTGGTTTATGCTATTCGTAATTTAGTTGATAATGCGGTGAAATATTCCGGAGATGTAGCAGAGGTGACGATTACTGTTTACCGGGAAAGAAAGTATTTGATAATTACCGTGGCAGATCGGGGAAAAGGAATAGCTGAAAAGGATTTACCTTATATTTTCGAGGAGTATTGGCGGGTTGGTAAGGAAAAGAAAACAACCGGGTATGGTTTGGGACTGGCTTCCGTGAGAAAGATTGTACGGAGACACGGGGGAAAAGTATTCGTGGTGAGTTCATTGGGTAGTGGTACAAAATTTACAATTAAAATACATGATCATGGAAAGAAAAATAAAGCTTTTGTATGCAGAGGATCAATTGGAAATGCGTGAACTTTATACTCGGATACTGTCGGGGAAAGGCTTTGACGTACATGCTGTTGAAGATGGAATAGAGGCTTGGGATTGTTATCAAAAAGAGAGATGGGATATTGTTTTGTTGGATATGGATATACCGAAAATAGATGGTGCAGGGGTAATTAAGTTAATTCGTAACAGTGGGGGACGTGTACCTATCGTGATTCTTAGTGGGCTAAATCCGGATGATCTTTCCGTGCTGGATGAGGATGGAGGGGCAGATGACTTCGTAAGTAAAAATTGGTCATATCAAACTTTAGTAACCCGTTTGAATAAAAGGTTACGGGATACGTTAAGTCGTGTGGAGCGAGGTGAGCAATGGATTTTTAAATTGTCGGCTAAAACAACTTATGATAGGATGACAAGAACTCTTATCGTGGATGGGAAAAAACATCCTCTGAAACCCATGTGTGCAAAAGTGATGTGGATGTTGTGTACACGAAAAAATGAAGAGGTTTCCACTATTGAATTGTGTGAAAGGTTATGGGGAGTTGAAAATCCAGTAAAGAGAGATGAACTCTCAACTTATATGTCCAAATTGCGGAAATTCTTAAAACCGGATGAGTCGATCACGTTAAGTAGCGGATATGGAGGTTTTTATCAATTAATTACTCTGGAATAAATTTATATTTCATACGTTAAGATGCAAAAGTCCAAGTCGATGTCTACTGCGTATAGCGTGTTGGAATCACAGTTGCCCGTGATACGTAGGATTGGCATGCTCATGTTGATGATCTTTAATTAGTTTTTGCATATCCCGTTTCATTTCCTCGGTGGCAGAAGAGGGGACTTTGGGGACTTTTTCGAGTAGTAGGCGGGCAGTCGAGATGGCTTTGTCGATCTGGCCGCTTTCGTTGTACATTTGGGCGAGTAGGTAGAGCGGGTAGAGGCGGTTGGGGACCATGCGAGAGGCTTTCAGGAAAGCGGATTCTGCTTGGGTATATTGTTTCATGGTCTGGTAGTTTTTGCCCATGATATTGCGGATCATCGGATCGGCTGACAGTTGGGAGGCCTCTTCAAGAATGAGATTGCTGGTTTCGGGTTGTCCCGCGCGGGAGAGGCATTGCCCGTATTCGAAAAGAAAGGCGGGTTGGTCTTTTAGAAGAGGATAGAGTTTCTTGTGATTATCGACGGTGCGTTCGAATATCTGCATGTTGAAGTAGATTTGTTCGGATTTCCAGCGTTTGTAGGCCTGTTCCCGTTCTTGCTGTCCCGTGGCGAGGAAATAGACGGGGAGAAACAGGAACGTGTAGAAAATGCCGGAAAGCCAGCGGGAACCCGGTTGCATGGGTGTGCATTGGGCCAAGAGTAACGTGAAGAGGACAAGAAGGGGTAACACGTTGAACGGGTAGGAGAAACAGGCAAAAACGAGGAAGGCGGCTAACGAACCGACCATACCTGTTGCGGCCTTGCTGTTGGAGTGCCGGGCAGCTTTGAAAGCTCCAATAATGATTGTCAGGAAAAGTAATAAACCGATGATTCCGGTTTCCGTCGTGATTTGCACGAATTCATTGAAGGCCGTCTCGGGAGTATCGGCCACGAGTTCTTCTCCCGCGGGACGTTTCTCTGCAGCAAAATAGGCGGCTTGAGCTTCCCCGTAAGCTCCGGCAAAATGCCCGAATCCGACACCTGTTATCGGGTGGGAGGTAACGAGGGTGGAGGAGACTTTCCAAATGAGCCAGCGTCCGTCGGCTGATTCTTTTTTTAAATGGTATATCCCGATGAGTGTCCCGGTTACAAGAAAGAATATGCAGATGGTTGTGATGGAGATCGTGAGTTTATGTTTTTGAAACAGGGCTTTCAATCGATTATATAGATGGAAGTAGTTACTTAGCACGATGCCGCATCCAGTGAGGGCGGCTAACCATGCTCCACGGCTTAACGTGGCGGGCAGGACGAGTAAGAGAAGTACGAGAACTACTCCCGACAGGATTCGGGCGATTCGGTGGCCTGTAAGCGTGTAGTGTAAGGCTATCGGTAGAATGGCAACAAGAAAACCGGAATAGGGGCCGGGGTTAAAGAATGATCCGGTCAATTCGAAGCGGCTGTGTTGGGAGGGGGTGAAACCGTATAACTGGGCGAGTCCCCAGATGGCTTCTATTGCCCCGGAGAGAAGAAGTGCCGTGTGGGTGAAACCGAGCGGAGCGAATGTTGTCAGCTGTCGGAATATGAAATACGTGACGATGATCAATATGAAGAGTCCCGTCCGGGTGGGAGTTATCGAGCCTGTGTAATGATCGTTAAAGAGGGTGTAGCCCGCGTACAGAAGAACCAGCAGGTCGAGCAGCGAAAAACGAAAAGGACGTTTCCATGCCAGCGGGATGCAGGCTATACCGGCCACGATAATGACTTTGTAGAACCAGAAAATTTTAGCTACCCGGTTACCCAAACTCTCGTCTAGGACGAATGCCGTTGATAATAAAAGCAAGGTCAGCGTGAAGACCACGATGCCCGATAAGTAGAGGTTAAGGTTTTTTCGGAGCTGCATATCGTTTTATTTTTCACAAATGTAGAAAAATATACTATGAACAGCGTTAGGGAATTCTGATAAGATTATGAGAATTTTAGGTGTTTTAGAATAAATCCGAGTGAGATCCGGTTCGTATTAATCGCACGATTTGTATTTGATGATTGATGGCATAGATGAGTAACCAATCTGGTTGAATATGACACTCCCGAAATCCAGAATAAGTCCCTGTTAATGCATGATCTTTATTTTTCAAGGGAAGTGCTTGGCCTATTGCTAATAATTGAATGATTTGATTTAATTTGTTTTCATCTAACTGGCGTTTTCTTGCTAGTTTTACATCTTTTAGATATTGATGCGTAATTTCAATTTTATACATTATTTGATAGCTTTAAGGTAATCTTCAAAACTATCACATTTGATGGTATTACCTTCTTTGGCATCAAGCATCGCTTGTAATGTATTAGGATTAATTTTGGGGGTAGAATTTTGTTTTATTCTTTTCAGGTATTTGATGATTTTTCGTAATAATTCAGTTTGATTAAGGTCCATAATCTCTTCTAGAGCCTCTAATTTTAAAGCTGCTATTTGGTCTGTATTATATTGATAAGTTGCAGATGGCTCATGCAAAGATTGTTGGTCTTCTATTTTTATTTTATATGGTTTCGGTTTTTTTGTTGTCATAATGCATCCTTTTTAGTTGTATTTACAAAGATAGGGAATTTATGGCTGATAATCAAATTTATTTTAGGAATAGAGGATTGTTTAATTTGATTACATTATTCTTTTTCTTCCTCTTCTTTCTCGACAGGTTCAGGTTCTTGGGTTTCTTTGAAGATGTCGAATTTGTTCAATGGTTGCATGTATTTCAACCAGCGGAAGTCTTTCAGACGGGCTTCTTCGGGATCGGCCAAGAACAAGGGATTGAGTTCCCCGTCGGGCTTGTTAATGAAGACGATGTCCGTGACTTTCCGTTTGTCGATCATGATACGGATGTTGGAGCTATTGGCGGTATTAACGCCAATGATGTTTCCTTTATCATCGGGGAAGTAGATGGTTTCCCCATTACCGTTCACGTACACCATGTAGAGTTCGTTATCCCGGAAATAACCGGTCATATTTCGCCCTTTGATCTGGTCGTACATTTCGGTTTCCTCCCTTCGAGAGACCATGAAGGCCTTAGTATTCAGGTAGAATTCCTTAATCGTTCCGTTTCCCGTGAGCAAGGAAATCTTTTCTGCGGTCATTTGGTTTCCGCTGGCCCATACCACCGGCTCATTGTGGAGTGTGATGGTGGAGTCGACAGAAAGGTAGACCATAGAATCACACAATCCTTGCAAGTCCTGACTAAAGAACTTGACTTTATAGTAAGCCCGTAAAATTTGGTTCTTGGCGGAGTCCTGATCCATGAAGAGGGTGTCTCCGTGTACGAAAAGAGAATCTTGTTTTCCGACCATGATTAACAGGGCGCTATCGGTGACAAATGCCTTGTTTTGTTCCCGGTCCATTTGCGCATATTCACCTTTCACAATCACGTTGTTCCCGGTGTCCACGAGCGTGACGTTCCAGTAGAGATAAGCCATACCGGTTATACTGTCGATTACCATGGTGTCGGCCACGCCCTCGTAACTCAAGTGGGTAACCCGATTGTTCTTGTATAGTTCGGCATGTCCCAAGTTGGAATCATACCATCCATCCTCGGAGTAGAGGGTGTTGTTATCTTCTCCTTTCCCGTATATGTTCGTGGGGCCTAGAATGGAAACCAGTTTGGTCTCCGTGTTGTATTTCAAGGTGTCCGAGAAGATCAAATATTCGGGAGAATTGACTTTTACACTATCCTTGAAGAGGGCTATTTTCGTTTGGGTAAAGTAGTTTCCTTTTTTACTATCCAACGTGTTCTGGCTATCTTTCAGTTGTCCCCAGTTGAAGTAATATCCGATGTCGAATAACCCGTCATAATCCAGAAAATCGGTGGTCAAGACCATCTGGGGATCTTCCAGCGTGACGTTTCGGCGGACTTGAATCAGTTTTTTGTTGGCATCATAGTACATGTAGTCGCCGGACATTCGAATACTGTCGTTCTTGATCACCCGCACGTGGCCGAATGCTTCAAGATAATTAGAGTCCGGTAGTTCATACTGATAGAGACTATCGCACCACATGAGCGTGTTTTCATGCGTCATGTGTACGTTACCGATAAATCTGGACGGTTTGCCCAGTGTTCCCACCAGCAAACTATCCGCATTAACGATCTTGACTTTAGCTTTTTTATTTCCCTGTGCTACAACTGTCTGCAAGGGGAGTAATCCCCATACAATACATAGTATCCCAACCCATAAACCTGCTCTCATCGCGGAAAAATCATCAATCTTTACTTGTAAATTTTAACTTGTCAATTACTTGAACCATCCGTCATAATGGAATTTAGAGTTCTTGTAATCTTCGTCGATATGGATATAGGTGTTTGCTTGTTTTTCCTTGATCCATTTGTCAAGTACTTCTTGTTGCTTCTTGCTTTTTAACCCGTTTTCAAAGCTGATCCAGTCATCGTCCAGGTTAGCCGTGTGGGAAGGATAGTAAGCCTTGATTTTGATCACCTTGTATTCTTCGCCTGTACGGGTCTGATCCAAGAAAGGAGAGGAAATTTCTCCTACTTTCAGCTTGTTTACCTGACGGGCCATTTCTCCTTCGATGGTTTCTCTAGGCAGTTTGGAATCGGCGTCTTCCTCGTTGAAAATCAATCCACCGTTGTTTCTGGTCTTTTTGTCCATGGAGAAATAAGCTGCGGCTTCTTCAAACGTGGCTTCTCCGTTATGAATGTAAGTCAACACGGAGTCCAGATGTTGGATTGCTTCTTGCCGTTCTTCATCGGAGATACGGGGACGAAGCAGGATGTGACGTACGTTTACTTTGTCTCCTTGGCGGTCGATGTATTGAAGAATATGGAAACCGAATTCTGTTTCCACGATTTTAGATACTCTGCCGGGTTTCAAGCTGAATGCTGCTTCCGCGAATGCCGGGGCCAATGCGCTTTTGGTCTGGTAACCTAATTCACCGCCTTTGGCTGCAGATCCGGGGTCTTCCGAGTAAAGTACGGCTAACGTGTTGAATGTTTGTTTGCCGGCAAGAATCTCGTCTCGAAAATCTCTCAACCGATTACGAATACGTTCTTTCTCGGTGTCGCTGATTCTCGGTTTGATAACGATCTGTTGGATTTCGTATTTATCAGGTACTTCCGGAAGGCTGTCCTTGTTGAATTTCCGGTAAAAATACCTGACTTCCGAAGGGGTAACGCGAACGTTGTCCACGATTTTAGATTGCATTCTTTGCGTGATCATTTGTTCGCGAAGCGGGGTCCGCATTTCGTTCTTGATGTCCTCGTATGATTTACCGAAATAAGTTTCCAGGCGTTCCCGTGAACCGATATGTTGCACGTATTGTTCCAACTGGGAATTCAAGGCATTTTCCACTTCCGTGTCGGTGACCGTGATACTATCTATCTTAGCTTGAGCCACTAATAGTTTTTGAACTAATAAGTTTTCTAATATTCTGGTACGTGAATCGGAGGAAGAATTTACTAATCCTTGGGATTGTTCATGTAAAAATTGGTTCTCAATATCCGATTTCAACACGATTTCTTCACCCACGACAGCAATAATCTTGTCGATCACGTTTTTTTGTGCCGAGGCGTAACTAGCTAAAAATAACAATACAAGCAGTGATAAATATCTCATAATTTATGAATAAGGTTATACTCAATAAAAACGCTCTAAACTAATACTTTTTCTTCAAATCCGCGAATAATCCGTTCGTTTTCGTATTTTTATTTTCATTTTTCTAATCCTGTTAATATATTTTGACGTAATCTTTCCGGAGACCTTCTGCGTTGATGTCTTTTTCCAGATTCTCCTCGAAGGAGATTTTACGTTTGTTCAGTAGTAATATCTCAATCTCTTTTTTCACGTAACCGAGAGGTGCCGTTTCATGGGCTTGGCGCAGCTCGTTGATTTTGAGAAAATAGTAATTCTCATCGTCCTCGATTTCGATGGACTCCTTATTTTTATACTTGCTTTCCCATTCTGCCGACGTGATGGGCAAGAGGTTCAGCAGGTTGCGCAGTTCAATCCACTGGTCGTTGAAACTGTCGAATTTTTTGGCCGAGGTGATACAGTATTCTTCCAACGCTTCCTGGTCTTTGGCTTCCTTGGAGCGGAACCACTTGCGGGCATCCTCGATTTTCGGGGCGGATTTAGGAATCACCACGAACAAGGCTCTCACGACCGGGGTGTTCAGCACGAAGTTGAATTTGTTCGCATCGTAGTATTGCGAGATTTCACGTTCGCTTATTTCCCGGCTGAGTTTCTGGGAAATCAGTTTTTCCTTGTATTTATGGATCAAGATAGAAGAGGAATAGTCTTCCACTTGTTTCCGGATATTTTTTTCCTCGTCACTTAGGTTCTGGGTCGCTTTGTGCAGCAGCAATTCCTTGGTAATCCAGTTCCGCACGTAGCTTTGTGCCATGATGAGGCTATCTTTCGAGGGTGTTCCTTGGGGAATAAAACCGGAAACTTCCGATTTCAACAGATATTTGTCAAAAACCTTTGCCACGGGTTGCTCGTTTTTCGCGAACTTATCGTTGCAAGCCCATAGGAAGGGAATAAAAATCAGTATATGTTGTAGTTTCATGATTTTATGCGATTAATATTCGGGCGAAAATAATAAAAAGCGATTTAAATATACGAGTTTGTGAGAGTTTTTTCGTCTATTTTGTATTTTTGCGAATAGAATTCGAAGAATGACCCGTGATATAAAAGAGATATTAAAGACTTACTGGGGATACGATGATTTCAGATCCTTGCAGGAAGAGATAATCCGTTCCGTACTAGACGGGAAGGACACGCTTGCTCTCATGCCTACGGGAGGGGGAAAGTCGCTCACGTATCAGGTGTCCGGGCTAGCGATGGAGGGCGTCTGTCTGGTGGTGACGCCCTTGATTGCCCTGATGAAGGATCAGGTGGAGGATTTGAAGAACAGGGGGATTCCGGCCGAGGCGATCTACACGGGGATGAGGCGTGACCGGGTGGAGTCGATCATTAATAAGTGTATATATGACACGGTTAAGTTCTTGTACGTGTCACCCGAGCGATTGTACTCGGAACGGTTCCGGGAAAAATTGAGGTTGATGAACGTGTGTCTGATTACCGTGGATGAGGCTCATTGTATTTCTCAATGGGGGTATGATTTTCGTCCCCCGTACTTGCGAATAGCAGAGGTGCGTGAATTCTTTCCCGGGGTGGCCACGCTGGCACTCACGGCCACGGCTACTCCAGAGGTCGTGGAAGATATTCAGAAACAACTGCATTTTTCAACCCCGAACGTCCTCTCTAAAAGTTTCCGTCGGGAAAATATTTCCTACGTGATCCGGGACACGGAAGCCAAGCCGTTGGAATTATTCAATATTTTGTCCAAGGTGCAGGGAGGGGCGATCGTGTACGTGCGTACCCGGTTGAAGGCTTCTTCGATTGCCGCTTTTCTGAACAAGTCGGGGATCAAGTCTGACTTTTATCATGCCGGGTTGTCTTCAGCCCAGCGGGCACGTAGGCAGGAGGCGTGGAAAAGCGGGAAGGTCCCCGTGGTCGTGGCGACAAACGCTTTCGGGATGGGGATTGATAAGGCGGACGTGCGGGTCGTGGTGCATTATGACGTGCCGGATAGTCCGGAGGCCTATTTCCAAGAGGCGGGACGTGCCGGACGTGATGGAAAAAGGGCATACGCCGTGTTACTTTCCAGCCGGGCAGCTTTGGGTGGTTTACAAAAACGGATTGATGATGCTTTTCCCCCGAAAGATTATATATTGAGGGTGTACGAGGCCTTGGCGAACTATTACCAGTTGGGTGAGGGCGAGGGACAGGGACAGGCGTTCGAGTTCAATTTGAAACTGTTTGCCCGTAATTTTAAACTCAACGAGGCGAGGGTGATGTCTGCCATCAGTATTCTGGAGGTTGCGGGGTTCTTGGGGTACACGACGGATATAAATTCCCGTTCCCGGGTGATGTTCACCGTGTTACGGGATCGGTTGTACGAGTTCGAGACGGGTGATCCCTTGTTGGAAAGACTTATGGTTCTCCTGATGAGAAATTATGCCGGAATTTTCGTGCAGGATGCTTACGTGGACGAAGGTTTTTTGGCTGATCAGCTCGACGTGACACGCAAGGTGCTGTATGATGCTTTTATTTCTTTGGCAAAGCGTAAGATTATTCGCTACGTGCCGGGGGACGTGAAACCTTACATCGTGTATTACCAGCCCCGGTTGCCATTGTCCTATATCACAATCGGGAGGGAGGCTTACGAGAACCGGAAGGAGTTGTTTGTCACGAAGATCGGGGCCATGGCCCGTTATATCCGGGATGACGAAACGTGTCGCCAGCTTTTGCTTATGGAGTATTTTGGGCAGAAAGAAGACAAGCCTTGCGGGATATGTGATGTTTGTATCGGGAAGAAAAAACGCTTGCATCGGGAAGAGCGGAAAAGCTTGGAGGAACGGATTTTGCAGGTGCTTGCCAGGCAAAATACGAATATCCGGGAGTTGGTACATCAATTAGGTGAGGACAAGGAAGTTGTGGTCGAGCAAATCCGGAAATTGCTGGATGAAGGGAAAATTCAGTATGTTTCAACCTTGGAACTGGGGTTGACGGAGAAATCCTAGAGGTTAATTTAGTATGATTGCGTTATACTCTTTTCGCAGTCTCTTAGGTGTTTCACTAATAGGTTAACGATAGGTTGACTGTACAGGGTGTAAACTTTTTGTTGTTTTTTGCTTGAAAAATGATTGAGGTATTAGTGAGACATAGGTGCAAGTCACTGTTGAGTATGGGGAGGCTCACTAGGGATTTGTTTACAAGTTATTAAAAAAAGATTCGAATTTATCGGTACCTTTTTCTTCGTGAAGTGTTATAAGGTAAAATAGCACGAAATGAAAAAGGAAACAGAGTATATTATCCAGTTGATCGTGAAAAGACTTCAAGGAGGCTTGTCTCCCGAAGAGGAAACTTTCTTCACGGCTTGGAAATCACGTTCCAAGGCCAACGAGGAGTTGTATGAACGATTGGAAAATGAATATGAGGAACATACGGAATATCCTTTATACGAACAGTTTAATGCTCGTCGGTCGTGGCCGTCTGTCATGAAAGACATTCGGAAGAGACATTCCATTCGACGCTTGTATCGTGGAGTTGCCGCGGCTGCCATCGTGTTATTGAGTGTATCTTCTTATCTGATGTTTTCGACGGGCGGGGAGAAAGTACTGCCCGTGGCCCGGGTGGAGTCGGGCAACCATTTTTCTTTTGGGAAGCGTGCCTCGCTGATTCTGCCGGGAGGGGATACTTTGCTGATTGCCCCGGGGGTGGCGGACACGCTTGACGAGCAATTACCTTTCGTGAGTAATAATGGTGAAACCTTGATCTATCATACTCCCCGGACGGCGGATTCTTTGGTGTATAATACGCTGAAAATACCTCGTGGCGGGGCTTATTCCTTGCAGTTGTCGGATGGTACGAAGGTAATGCTGAATTCCGATTCCCGGTTAAAGTTCCCGCAATCTTTTTCGGGTGATACCCGGGAGGTGTATCTGGAAGGAGAAGGATTTTTCCAGGTGGCAAAGGATGCTGCGAAACCCTTTATTGTGCATTGTGAGAAGTATGCCGTGCGTGTGTTAGGTACTACGTTTAATATTTCTGCTTACCGGAACGATGAAGTTTCGATGACGACGTTAGTCGAGGGACGGGTGAATATTGAGTGCGGGAATACGGTTGTTGCGTTGACTCCCGGACTGATGGCTGCCGTGGCCGATTCGAAAGTGACGACCCGGGAAGTGAACGTGGAGTCCTATATTTCTTGGACGAGAGATCAGTTCAGTTTCAGCGAGGAACGTCTGGAGGATTTGTTAAAAAAGATTTCCCGCTGGTATGACGTGGAGTTCGTGTTTGATGATGAGGAGATCAAGGATTATAAATTTTCCGGGTTTATGCCCAGGTACGAGAGTATAGATGCTATCCTGCAAATTATGGAACAAGTTGCAAATGTAACCTTTAAGATGAATAATAAACAGATCGTGGTATACACGCATCAGGAATAGAAAACAGGTGTTATTATAATTTTTATTTAAAATTTCATACATGAAAAGATGGATTACCCTAGGTATGGTAATACTATTAGTATTGCCATGCACTCAGACTTCATTCGCTTCTGCGAGAAAGAAAAAGACAGTGGCAACGGAAACGAAAAAAGAACCGACCAAACGGCAAAGTAAATATGATAAGTTGGTAAAGAATAAATCGTGTGAGACAGCCCGGGGGGAATTCGTGACCTTGCATAAGCTGGATGGGAAGGTTTATTTCGAGTTTCCAGTGAAATATCTGGGGCGGGAAATGTTACTAGCCTCGACGATTTCGGAGGCGAGTGATAATAACCTATGTGCTATCGGTTATAAACCGAAAGATCCAATGCATATAAAATTCACGAAGACGGACAGCACGATTTTTATGCGGGAAGTGAATGTGTCCGCGACTTGTAACCCTCAAGAGGGGCATATGAGGGAAGTGATGGCAAGGAGTTTTATGGACCCGATTATCGGTTCATATAAAATCTATTGCTACACGAACGATAGTTCTGCTTTTTTGCTTGATATGACCTCTTTGTTTACGGGTAATTCGGAGCGATTGGCACCGATTTCCAGTGGAGGTGGAATGGTTGAGATTACAGCCGTGTTTAATAGTGCGGGTTCTATTTTGGATGGAATTAAGGCTTTTGATGATAACGTGACGGTAAAGTCGTATCTTTCCTATTCCGTGTCGGCCAAGATGATGGGGATGTTTATTGTGAAGAAAAACGAGCCTTTGACGGTGAAAGCAACCCGTACTTTGCTGTTGTTGCCGGAAGAGAAGATGCATCCACGGGTGAGTGATACCCGGATTGGGGTGTTTGTTACGAATACGAAACAACATATTTCTACCGACGAGGACCGGATTCAGATTTACACGCTGGCCAATCGCTGGCGGGTGGATCCGAAAGATGTGGAGGCCTATAAACGAGGTGAGCTGGTGGAACCCGTGAAACCGATCGTGTTTTATGTGGATGATGCTTTTCCTGCCATGTGGAAGGAACCCGTGCGGAAGGCTGCTTTGCGTTGGAATGTTGCTTTCGAGAAGATCGGGTTGAAGAACGTGATCCAGGTGCGGGATTTCCCGAAGGATGATCCGACTTTTGATCCGGATAATCTGAAATACTCTTGTATTCGTTATGTTCCGGCTGCGATCACGAATGCTATGGGGCCCTCGTGGACTGATCCGAGAACAGGTGAGATCATTAATGCGTCTGTCATTATTTTTAATGATGTAGTGAAGTTGGCCAATCAATGGCGTTTTTTACAAACTTCTCAAGTTGATCCGTCCGTGCGTACCAAGAAAATGCCGGATAATATTCTGGAAGAATCCATTGAATATATCGTGGCTCACGAGGTGGGGCATACTCTTGGGTTGATGCACAATATGTCGGCATCGGCAGCCTATCCGGTTGATTCGTTACGTTCTGCAAAGTTTACTCAAAAGTACGGGACGACACCTTCCATCATGGATTATGCCCGGTTTAATTACGTGGTGCAACCCGAAGATAAGGGTGTGAAGTTGACCCCGCCTAATTTGGGTATTTATGACGAGTATGTGATTAAGTGGTTGTACTCGCCCCTGTACGGTCTTTCGGCTAAAGAGGAGCAAGCTATGTTGGAGAGTTGGATTGACGAACATGCAGGAGATCCCATATATCGTTATGGAAAGCAACAGGTGATTGCCCGTTACGATCCGAGTGCGCTGGAAGAGGATTTAGGGGACGATGCTATTAAGGCCGGGGATTACGGGATCAAGAATCTGAAATATATCGTGGCCAACATGAATGATTGGTTTGTGGATGATACGGATGGCTCGCATCGTGAGAATCTGTATAACGAGCTGGGGAATCAGTATTACCGTTATTTGAAAAATGTCATGCATAATGTGGGGGGATTTATCTGACGGAGGTGAAACCGGGTACTGCCGGAAAGACATTTCAATCCGTGCCGAAAGAATTGCAACGTAACTCTTTTGTGTGGGTGATCAAGCAATTGAAAAATAGTGATTGGTTACATAACACGGGATTGACTGATCAGTTCGGACTACGGGTTGCCTTGCCACCGATTGTGTGTTACTACACGGCAACGGAGTTGTTAGGAACGTATAAGAACGTGGTGTTGTCTGCTCACGTGTCTCAAGATCCCTACACGTTGAAGGCTTACTTTGATGATTTGTACAACCACGTGTGGGAGAATGCTATAAAGGGGCGTAAGCCGACTTCGGGGGAGAAGATATTACAACGTTTGGTGGTGGATCAGGCTGCTGACGTGATTACCAAGAAGAGTAAGCTGGTGAAGGTGCTAGCCGATCCGGACGAGGGGCTGGGAATGGAGAATGCGTTTATGCCGTCCGTGGATGAGATTGTAGCTTACGGTTTGGACCCGACCGGATTGGTGGGACAATACCAGAATGAGTTGCGGGAATTGGAACAAGTTCATGGGAAGGGACTTGTGGCCAAGCAACTGACCTCTTTCGGACATGGTTATGATTGGCAGTACCGGGTGAATACCCGTACGATCGATGATTCGAAAACGTATTTCTACGCTTATGCTTTACGTGTGAAGAATTTGTTGAACAGTAGATTGGCTTCGGCAGATTCCGATACGAAAGCACATTATCAGACGATGCTTTATGCTTTGGACGAAGCGTTAAATGCTCTGAATAAAAAATAAATGTTACAAGCACTTAAAACCTTTTGGGGTTTTAAGTGCTGAAAAGATCTCGAAATGGTCTTCTATGTGTTTTTTACAAACCTAAACAAACTGAAAATGGGAAAGAACTTGTCTATGAAACAGGCGAGCTATAGCCAATGGGCTACGAAAGTATGCATGTTGCTTGGTTGCTTGATTTTATTCAGCTTTTCGGGTTTTGGTGGCGGAACGTCACCTAAATTCGATGAGAAAACACCTTTGAATCTGAAATTCGAGAAAGCCACGATGTTGCAGGTTTTGAATGCCTTGAAAAAGGAGACATCACTTGATTTCGTTTATAACCACGAGGAGATTCAGGGAATCCCTCTTATTACTAAAGAATTTAAGAATGTGACGGTAAGGGAGATTCTGGATTACTGTTTGCAGAATACACCTTACACGTACACGCTTGTGAATGATGTTGTGATTATTAAAAAGCGCCAGGAAACGAAAACGGTTGACAAGGTGAGTATCACCGGAGATGTTAAGGATGCTGACGGTAACCCGCTACCGGGAGCCACGGTTCTGCTGAAAGGAACTTCTTTAGGAGTGGCCACGGATGCGACGGGTAAGTTTAAGCTGGAAATTCCCGCACAAAAGGAGATGATACTGATATTTAATTTTATCGGAATGGCAAGCCAGACCATCACGGTGACGAAATCCGAGGAGTTGCATGTTGTTTTGAAGGAAGACACTCGTGAGTTGGAAGATGTCGTGGTTACCGGTTATTACACGCAGGCTAAAAATGCCTACACGGGGGAATTGACCACGGTGAAAGGGGAGGATTTGCTGAAAGTGTCCCCGACGAATCTGATTCAGGCGCTGGCCTCATTGGTGCCGGGTTTACGGATTGTGGAAAATAACGAGCAGGGGTCCAATCCGAATGCGATTCCCGAGATTCTGATCCGGGGGGCGAATTCCATCATGACCGAGAATCAGGCGGACGTGAATACGCCTTTGATTATGCTGGATGGGGTTGAGATTTCGATACAGGAGTTGTATGACTTGGATATTTACGATATTGGGCAGGTGACCGTGTTGAAGGATGCTTCTGCGGCGGTGTTGTACGGGGATAAAGCTGCCAGTGGCGTTATCTTGGTGGAGAGAACGAAAGTGACGGAATCCAAGCCTCGCTTGAGTTATAATTTCACGCCTAATTTCAGCTATCCGGATTTGACATCCTTGCGTTTGTGTAATGCAGAACAGAAGTTGGAACTGGAACGTTTGGCCGGGTTGTACGATGAAGTGAATGGGAGCCTTGATCCGGCGTATTACTACAAGTTGGATAATATCCGCCGGGGTGTTTACACGGATTGGCCATCCAAGCCTTTACGCTGGGCTTTCTCGCACAATCATTCGGTGACGTTGACCGGTAGGGGAAACGGGATCGAGTACAGGGCAAGCGGGAGTTTCAGGGATGCCTATGGCGTGATGAAAGGGGATAACCGTCGGAACTACGGGGTGAATTTTTCTTTCGCGTATCACTTAACGGATAAATTGACTTTTAATTACCGTTTTGCTTTCACGATGACCGATAGCAAAGCAAGTCCTTACGGGGATTTCGGGAAATACACGAGACTGAACCCGTATAATCCGGTGTATGACGAATACGGGGAGTATATAAAACTCTATTATTTTGATCCTTACCTTTCAAATGCCAATGATTCCCGGAATCAAGGAAATCCGTTGTACGATGCAACGTTGTCCAGTTTTAACAAGGGACGGAACAAGTCGTTTTCGAATTACTTGAGTATGCGGTGGGATATTAAAAAGGCATTTTTCATCACGGGTGATATTAACGTGAATATGAGTGATTCTTACACGAAGGTGTACGTGTCACCGGATGATTCTTCGTTTGAAGGTAAGTTTTTAAACCAGAAAGGAACTTATTCTTTCACGCATAACGAGAGTACGAACTGGGCGGGAAAGATTGCGTTAAATTATCGTTTACCTCTGAATGAAACAGGTAACACGGTGTTGACCGTGAACGTGGGTACAGATTTTAAAATGGGGAATTCTTCTTCTATCACGACGAAGGCGGAAGGATTTTTGAAAGATGGTATGACAGATATTAAATTTGCTTCTCAATATGCCTCTACCCGTCCGAGTGGTGGAGATAAGAAAACTAGAGAAGTCGGTTTTTACGGGACCGGTAGTTTCGAGTTGCTGGGACGTTATTTCCTGAACGGTTCCTATAAATCGGCCGGATCATCCCGTTTCGGGAGTGATCATCGCTTTGCCCCGGTGTGGTCGGCAGGTATCGGATGGAACGTTGACAAAGAGAGTTTTATGGGTAACGTGAGTTGGTTGAATATGCTACGGTTGCGTTTTAGCGTGGGATCAACGGCTAACGTGACGTTCTCACCCTATCAGGCAATGACGACTTATAATTACACGACAGATCTGATTCATTACGCGGGAATCGGGGCGGTACCGATCACGATGGGAAACCCGGATCTGAACTGGCAGATCACGATGAAATATAACTGGGGGTTGAGTGCCACGTTGTTTAATGAACGGATAAATATTGATGCCAGTTATTACAAGAATAAAACGAAAGATGCTTTGATGCCGATTTCTTTACCTTGGTCCGTGGGAGTTTCCTCCGTGCAGGTGAATATGGGAAAATTGGAAAACTCCGGATGCGAGTTTGCGATCTCGGCGCACGTGATCAAGCAAAAAGGACTCTTCTGGATGGTCACGGTGAATGGCTCTCACACGATGGATAAGTTGACAAACGTGTCAACCGCCTTGAAGTCAATCGAGGTTGCCCAGTCTTTGGGGGCTCGTCCTTCGTTGATGTTCCAAGAGGGCGGTTCGCAGTTTGGTATTCATGCCATGCGTACGGCCGGGATTGATCCGGCATCGGGAAAAGAGATTTTTATTAATAGCAAAGGCGAGTACACGTTTGATTACGACAAGGATGAACGGGTAGAGGTTGGAAATTCGAATCCGATTCTGGAGGGAAGTATTTTTTCCAGTTTATCGTACAAGGGGTTCACGCTGAATATAACTACCGGTTATAAATTCGGGGGTGATGCTTACAATAACACGTTGGCCGACAAGGTGGAGAACATAAATCCGTGGGAAAACGTGGATCGCCGGGCATTTACCGATCGGTGGAAAGAACCGGGTGATTTGAAACGTTTTCTGGGTATCCCGGAAAGTAAAAGTGATAACAAGCGGTATTCAGAGCGTTTCGTTGAACGGGATAATTTGTTCGAGATCCGGAACATATCGATTAACTATGAATTTAAACCGGAATGGTTGAAGAGATTTGGGGTTAAACGGTTGAATGTCGGGTTCGGGATGAATGATATAGCCCGTTTTTCTTCTATGAAGTTGGAACGGGGAACTTCTTATCCTTTTGAGAGGAGTTTTAACATTACTTTCAGACCGACTTTTTAGTAAACAGTAAATTGAAACGAGTATGAAAAAGATAATAATTCTACTGTGTATACCATTCTTCTTTCTCCGGTGCGATAGTTTTTTGGATGTGAATCCGGATTCGGAAGTGGTGAATGACGATATGTTCAATTCGGCAAGCGGTGTTGAGGATGCCCTCTATGGCGTGTACATGACGATGGTAACAAAGGATATGTATGGACGACTGATGTCCACGACGATACCGGAGATTCTGGCACAGAATTTCACTTCGACTTATCAGTACTTGCCTTATTTGGGGCGTTTCGAGTACGAGCGGAGTGAAACGAGAAATATGTATAAGAATATCTGGAAGACCAGTTATCTGGCGATTAGTTATTTGAATAATATTATAAATAATCTGGAAAGTAAGAGCGAGAAGGATTTCCGGCATTACAATTTATACATGGGGGAGGCCTTGGGATTAAGGGCGGTTATTCATTTTGATTTACTGCGCTTTTTTGCCGTACACGTGACTTCTACCGATGAAGTGGCAAAAGCGAGAGCTATTCCCTACGTGACGGAGTATGATTTTAAGGTGACACCTTATTCTTCGGTGGAGGAAATTTACTCGAAAGTGATAGCCGAGCTTAAAAGAGCGGAGGCGTATTTGTCGGAGGATGAGGTTCTGATGCCTGCCGAACGGGTGGGAAATGAAAAGGGATTTACCGGGGCCCGTGTGTTACATTTCAATTTATACGGGGCGCAGGCTACTCTGGCACGGGTTTACTGGATGAAGGGTGATCTGGATAGTGCCCGGATTTACGCGGACAAGGTGATTCGGTCCAATAAGTTCCGTTTCGCTAGTAAGACGTCCTTGAATACATTCATGCAGAAAACGGTGTCGATGGAGGAAACAATATGGGGGCTGTACAACGCGGAAGTCTATTCCGACTGGCTGACCCAGCACGTGCGGAGGCAGGGATTGGGTGATCTGACCACGGATTTTAAAAGTATCTATGCTTATGAAGGGCCTACCGGAAAGAAGGATTACCGTTTGGATAATTGGTTTGGGACATACAATAGGAGCGGAACTCCGGTGGATATATTGGTGAAAGTGATGGGAAATGTATCCGATACGACTTCTCTCACGACGAGTTATAACGGGGGGCCTTATCTGGGAACAAGTATGATTCGAATTCCGGAAATGTATTATATTATGTCAGAGGCTCTGCTTGCAACCGGAAATGCAGAAGGAGCGATGGAATATCTGGATGCGGTGGTTGATGCCCGAGGGATGGAGAAATTTGCGGACCGGACTCCTCTTGTCGATATTACGCTGAGTGATATTATGGCGGAACGCCGAAAGGAATTTATCGGGGAGGGACAATGGTGGTTCTGTCTGAAGAGATTGAACAGTCCCGTGAAATTGAGTGGGGCGACCGGGGCCACCATTCCCGGCAGTGATAAGATATATGTTCTGCCGTTGCCCGTGGAAGAGGAAGATTATCGTCCTGAATAATTAAAATAAGAATGTTATGAGAAATAAATATCTACTATATATCGGAATATTCCTCTGCATGGGAATATGGGCGTGTAGCAATGATGCCGTGTACTATGACGTGAATCAGAAAAGATCCATTTATTTCACTTGGGATCGTTATAATTCTGTCACGAAAACAGCAAGTGACACCGTGTTTTTCAGTTTCGCCTTGTACAACGAGACCGAGTACGAGTATCGAGTTCCGATCAAGGTGGCCGGAATGCCGCTTGGCGAGGAATTGACTTACGAGGTGGAAGTTGTCGCGGATTCTTCAACGGCTAAGTATGACAAGCATTTTAAATTCGGGAAACTGGTGATCCCGAAAAATGAGATTGAAGGGTATCTGTCTATTATTTTGGATCGTACGGAGGATATTATGGATCATCCGGTCATACTCTATCTCAAGTTTAAGGAGAATGATTATTTCAAACCGATTGCTAATAATTACTATCGTTTGTCGGTCGTGGATGGTGCTTTGCCCGAACCGCAATGGTGGGCTCCCAATTTCTTGGGGGTGTATGCCCGGAACAATGATCGCCTTTACCGGAAGATGCTAGAATATTTTTGGCAACTGGAAGAGTTGAAACCTATCTTTTATAAAGAGAAAGTGGAAGAATACGGGTTATACTTGGAGTATGCCAAGGCGGGATTCTATCAGGTGAAGGGTAATATTATTTGGATAAATTACGTGTTTAAGCCTGCTTACGATTTCTATACTGACCCAGCGAACACGTATGAAGGGTTTGATATGGTGAATCCGGATCGGTTTATCCGCTAAAAGAGAATTTAAAATTAAATGGTAAGTTATGAAAATGAAGTTATATATAATCATGCTGTTTTGCCTCATGGTGGGGATGTATTCCTGCTATGATGATGATACGACTTCCGGGAGGAAAGAGGTGTCGTTACTGACAATTACCGCTGCTCATGACACGCTTACGACCTCTTTCGGGGAGGAGCTTGTGGTGAATCACTTGAAAATAGAGCAGTCCGGGGAGGAATTGCCTTTAACTTACGAGTGGGCGTACGGGGATCTGGATATTTCCGGGGGAGCCGTGAAACCTTACCCGATTAAAGACACGCTTCACGTGGTATCGACAGATCCGGAGCTTAAATATGCTTTTCGGGAATTGGGTACGTTTGCCTTGCGTTTGAAGGTGGATAACGGTGAAACGACAATATTCAAGTTCTTTATTCTTCAGATAGATACCGAATTTTCCGAGGGAATTACTATTTTGAGCCGGGATGATGCCGGGAAAGGAAGGCTTTCTTTTATGAAGACGTTGACTAAAGAGGAGATCAGTGGGGGAAAGGTACCGACTTTCCGTACGGATATAATGGAAATAGCTAATCCCGGAATGGAGTTGGAGAATGTGACAGACATGATTCAGCAGGGAGGGCGCTTGATGGTTAGTTCGGGAAGTAACGGTAGAATTTACAATATGGATTCCCGTTCTTTTGATATCGAAACTGCGACCTCTTTTGCTGGTAAGTTTCCGGGGGCCAATATTCAGCAATTCGTCGCTATATCGGCATATAGTAATATGCACGTACTTTCGGAAAATAAGAGAGCTTATGTTTACGAGACGGACGTGGATGAATTGTTGGTATTGGATGCTTTTGACGGTTTGGAAGTGGATGCCGGGGTATCTCATAGTAAACCGGTGTTTATAAATTATGGAACTTCAACTATGTATGCCCCTAGTACGTCCTCAGGTGCGGTGAATAGTGGGACGATTTTTACGAATTATGACATCGTTAATGCTTGTTTTATCAACACTTATCTGTATGTATTCTCCACAGATAAGAATGATCCGTTGCATATTTATATACCTCGAACATCAGCCTCATTTGCCAAACCTACCGCAGCGAATACGGTGGATTATCAAAGTTCGCAGCCCATTGGCATGGATCGTAATTCAATGACTGTGGGTACAAAGGTGTATAATTGTATCTATTACACGTACAATAATGAAATATATCGTTGGGACCCCGGGCGGCAGTTGCCAACAACTCCTTCTATCACTGTCCCGACAGGTATGGAAATAACGACTATTGCTGTCGATCCGGATCAAAAATTACTTTATGTCGGGTTGTACGAATCAGGTAGTACGAAGGAATTGAAAGGATGTTTGTATATTTATGATGCAGATAGCGGGGAATTGCTTGAAACATATGATAATATTGCGGACAGGCCGGTTCGTGTGATTTATAAAGAACGTGTATAGCGTAAATGTTTGTGTGAAATGATTCATGAAAAATCGTGTAAAGGCTCTGTTAGCCTTTACACGATTTATGACATAAATAATATCTCGTCATATGAATGAAGGTAAATCATTTCGGTCTCTATTTTGTTGTGAATAAGAAGTATTTTGTGTATTTTTGAAATAGTGTTGTCCGAGAAGATGATACTTTGTAAGCGGGAAACCGAATGTTTATTCGTATAAAGTGCATGATGATAGATTTTATGGAACGGGAAGTTGTATATGAGCGTTTTGTGAAAGGGGATGAGAAAGCCTTGGAATTGTTGTACGATCAATATTTTGCAACATTAGGAGTTTACGCGGGACGTTTCTTGCGTGAAGAGAATGTTTGCGTGGACATCGTGCATGAGAGTTTTATCAAGGCGTGGGAGAAAAGGAAACAGTTTACCTCGTTTCAGATGATTATCAGTTTTTTGTATACTTGCGTGAGAAATGCTTGTCTGAACGAGTTGCGGCATCTGGACATAAAGAATAAAGTCCTGTTGCAACAGGCGTCCTGTCTCGATATTGAAGGGGAAATCATAGAACATGAGGTGAAACGAATTATCTGGACTGAAATTGCCCGATTGGCGGGTGATTATAAAGAAATCATGGCGATGAGTCTAGAAGGGTATTCTACCAAGGAGATTTCGGAGGAGTTGAATCTTTCCGAACAGACGATTAAAAATAAAAAGGGAGAGGCGTTAAAACAACTTCGCAAAAATATGGGACCGTACCAATGGTGTCTCCGTTTTTTCTTTTAAGGAATAGTTTGCTTGTAATATTCTATATCATTGATTTATAATTCGTATATTTGTCTTATCTTCGGGACAAAAAGAGAATCTTCAGTGTCGTTTTTGTTTGTGAAATTGAAACTTGGTATCTCTTTTTTCCCTAATCTTGCAACTCGCCAAAATCGATACTTGCTTGATTGAAATTTTTTATTTATTTTATTATTTTTGCTCCCCTTGTTTTGAAAAAGTTGTAGAAAACAGGGATAGAATGTAAATTAAATATTTGAACGTGAATGAATAAAGTTGAGAGTTTGCGTTAAGTAGCAATGATGGTGTGATGATGTTTTTACGGGTTTGTGCCGCATGGTACAATGAATGATATTAGGTGCAAAATAATATGTTTAGGAAATAAGGTGATGGAAACATATTTTGCATGTATGGTATTTAAAGGACAAATTAGATGAGAGTAGACTTGGTATTTGGGTTTAGAGGCAAGTTATGTGATGTTGTGAAATGGAGTCTGTTGTTCTGCTGTGTATGTTTTTCGGAAATCCCCGTGGCGGGAGAATCACGTTCTTCCTTGATCGTGATCACGGGAGAGGTGAAAGATGCAGATGGCGAACCGCTTCCGGGCGTGACGGTTGTCCTAAAAGGGACTTCTTGGGGATGTGCCACGGGTACGGATGGGAAGTTTCGACTGGAATTCCCGGAACAACAGGAGATGGTATTACTTTTTCGGTTTGTCGGAATGAAGAATCAAGAAGTTACGGTTACCGGAACCCGGCATATCCGAGTGACGATGGTGAAGGATATGAAGGAGTTGGACGATGTGATCGTGACGGGATATTACACGCAGGCGAAAAATGCTTTTACCGGGGAGATTACCCGGATCAAGGGTGAGGATTTATTGCGGGTGTCCCCGACGAACCTGTTACAAGCGTTGGCAATCTTAACGCCGGGATTGAGGATTGTAGAGAATAACGAGGCGGGGTCAGACCCGAATGTCGTACCTGAGATTCTGATTCGTGGGGCGAGTTCAATCATGACAAAAGGACAGGAAGGGGTGAACGCTCCCTTGATTATGTTGGACGGGGTAGAGATTTCTGTGGAGGATTTGTATGATCTGGATATTTACGATATAGAGCAGATTTTGGTGTTGAAGGATGCTTCTGCGGCGGTGCTTTACGGGGAGAAAGCGGCAAACGGTGTGATTCTGGTGGAACGGGTGCGGGGAAAGTCGAATAAGCCGAGATTCAGTTATAATTTCACACCGATGTTCAGTTTTCCCGATCTGACCTCTCTTCGCTTGTGTAACGCGGAAGAAAAGTTGGAATTGGAACGTTTGGCGGGATTGTATGATCGGGTAGATGGTAGTCTTGACCCGGCTTATGATTACAAGCTGGAGAATATCCGCCGGGGTGTCAACACGGATTGGGCGACGAAACCTTTGCGGAATGCTTTCACGCATAGTCATTCTGCCACGATGACCGGGCGGGGTGGCGGAATCGAGTACAAGGTAACGGGACGGTTGTCTGATACATATGGTGTGATGAAAGGTGATTATCGTCGGAATTACGGGGTGAATGTCTCTTTGTCATATCGGTTTGCCCGGGATGTGGTGGCCACTTACCAGTTAGCTTATACCATGACTGAGGGAAAGAATAGTCCTTATGGGAGTTTTGCGCAGTACACGAGGTTGAACCCGTACAATCCGGTGTATGACGAGGACGGGAAATATATACGGAATTATTACTTCGATCCGGTAAACCAGACGATGGAACGGCAGGTGAATCCGTTGTATAATGCCACGCTGGCGAGCTTTTCGAAGAGTCAGAATAAAGCGGTGACGAATTCTTTGGCGTTGCGCTGGGATGTGAACGAGGCTTTGTTTATCACGGGAAACGTGAGTGTGCGACAGGGTGACGCATGGAATAAGGTGTATGTTTCCCCGGAGGATGCGAGTTTCACCTTGCAGGAGATTCCTCAGAACAAGAAAGGAACTTACACGGCGCTTTCAACCGAGAAGACGGATTGGGCCGGGAAACTGGTGCTAAATTATCGTTTGCCACTGAATGAGGAGGGAAATTCGATTCTTTCCTTGAGCGCAGGTACGGACATCGGGAAGGACAAGTCGTCCTCGATGCAGGTGAAAGCAGAAGGGTTTATGAAGGACAAGATGACAGATATTAAATTTGCCTCACAATATGCGACCACTCGTCCCGTGGGAGGCGAGAAGGAGTCGGCGGAAGTGGGGTTCTTCGTGAATGGTAGTCTTGATTTGCTGGGACGATATTTTATTAACGCTTCCTACAAGACAGCGGGTTCGTCGAAGTTTGGGAGTAAGCATCGTTTTGCCCCGGTCTGGTCGGCGGGAATCGGTTGGAATCTGCACGAGGAAAGATTTATGAATTTCGATTGGTTGAATGTATTACGTCTTCGGTTTAGCGTTGGTTCGACGGCAAACGTGACGTTTACGCCTTATCAGGCTTTGACCACTTATCTTTATGATCCCGACTTGATTCATTATGGCGGAATGGGGGCTGTGCCGATCACGATGGGAAATCCCGATATGAAATGGCAGGTTACCCGAAAGTATAATTGGGGATTGACGGCTACTTTCTGGAAGGAACGGGTGAACGTGGAGGCTAGTTACTACGTGAACAAAACGAAGGATGCCTTGATGCCTTTGACCTTACCGTCTTCTGTCGGTGTCTCTTCGGTATTGGTGAATATGGGTAAGTTACAGAATTCAGGCTACGAATTTTCCATTTCTGCACAAGTGGTCAAGCGAAATAACCTGCTTGGGATGGTGATGGTAAACGGATCGCACGTGTTTGATAAACTGACAAGTATCTCGGATGCGTTGAAGGCGGAGAATATGGCAGCTTACTATGGCGTGAAACCTCAGCCGATGTTCGTGGAAGGGGGATCTCAGTTCGGTATTTATGCCATGCGTTCTGCGGGAATTGATCCGGCTTCCGGGCAGGAGGTGTATATCAAGAAGAATGGGAATTACACGTTTGCTTACGATAAGAACGAGCGAGTGGAAGTCGGGAACACGAATCCCATGCTGGAGGGAAGTCTTTTCACGAGCTTGTCGTACGGGGGATTCACGTTGAATGTCACCGCAGCGTACAAGTTTGGCGGTGATATTTACAACACGACTTTGGCGAATAAAGTGGAGTGTATTGATCCCTACGGGAATGTGGATCGTCGGGCTTTTACCGAACGGTGGAAGAAACCGGGCGACTTGGTACGTTTCTTGGGGATTCCGGAGAACGTGAGCGATGAGAATCGGTATTCCGAGCGTTTCGTGGAACGGGATAACACGTTTGCGATAACGAGTATCATGTTGAATTACGAGTTTAAACCCGGTTATTTGCGCAAGATCGGGATTAAGAGACTGAATCTAGGCATAGGCGTTGCCGATATTGCCCGGTTCTCTTCCGTGAAACAGGAACGAGGTACGGAATATCCTTTTCAACGGAGTTTTCATATCACGTTTAGACCGACATTTTGATAATTACTAAAGGTAGAAGATGATGATGAAAAGAATATTATTGGCGTGTATCTCTTTATTATTCTTGAGATGTGGAAATTTCCTAGATATAAATCCCGAATCGGAGGTGGTGAACGATGATATGTTCAGTACGGCGGAAGGAGTGGAGGATGCATTGTATGGGGTGTATATGTCGATGGTGAAAGAGGATATGTATGGTGGGGATATGTCGGTGTTGATACCGGAGTTGCTGGGACAGAATTTTGTTACGGATGATGGGTATTTGATTTATGTTTCACGTTTAGATAATGAAAATTCATATGCTCGTAATATGACTAAAAAAATGTGGCAGGGGAGTTATCTCGTTATTAGTTATTTGAATAATATAATCGAGAATTTGGAACAAAAGAGTGTGAAAGATTTTAAATACTATAATTTATATCGAGGTGAGGCTTTAGGGTTACGGGCTGCTATTCATTTTGATTTGTTACGATTGTTTGCTGTTCATATAAATTCAACGGATGAGAAGGCAAAAGCAAAGGCTATTCCTTACGTAACAAAATACACTTTTAAAGTGACCCCTTTTTCATCTGTGGAAGAAGTATATGAGAAAATCATTGCAGATTTGAAAGAAGCAGAAATTTGTTTGGCTGAAGATGAAGTGTTAATGCCAAAGATTCGTAAAGGTGGAGAAAAAGGTTTTACAGGTGCCAGAGAATTGCATTTTAATTTGTATGCAGCGCAAGCAATGTTAGCTAGAGTGTATTGGATGAAAGGGGATTTGGAAAATGCAAAAAAGTATGCGGATAAGGTGATCCAATCGGAGAAGTTCCAATTTGTAGGGCAAGAGGATTTATCGACATTTATGAAGAGACGGACTTCTTTGTCTGAGACGATTTGGGGATTATATACGACAAAGATTAGTTCGTATTTGTATGATAACCAGTTATTGTTAAATAAAATGAGTCTTCCTGTGGATTGGAGAGATATTTATAAAACAGTGGAAGAGAATGAAGATAATTACGATAAACGTTATTATGCTTGGTTTATAACTAAAGAATATAATGGTAAGTCTAAAGATATTTTATCTAAAATTATGGATGAATCAAATGATGTCTCTGAATATACCGGAGGTGCATATTTTGGTTTTAGTATGATTCGTATTCCGGAAATGTATTATATTATGGCAGAGGCATTATTGGAGGAAGGAGATAGAGAGCGAGCAAGGGATTATTTGGATGCAGTAGTGTCGGCTAGAGGCATGGTTAAATTTGCAGATCGGGATACAAGTAAAGATATTACCTTGGAGGATATTATGAATGAACGAAGAAAAGAGTTATTTGGAGAAGGGCAATGGTGGTTTTGTTTAAAAAGATTGAATCGGGATGTTTATGTTCATGCGTTAGATGCAACTTTAAAAGGAGGTGATAAAATTTACACCTTACCTTTGCCCACGGAAGAACTTGACCCTCGTTAAATTACAAAATTAGAAAGCGTATGGCTACAAAGTATTTGATATATACAGGAATATTTCTTTTGCTAGGAGCTTGTTCGAACAAAGCTATTTATTATAATCCGGATCAGAAGAGAAGTATCTATTTTAATTGGGATCTTAGTAAATATATTTCTAACATGGTTCCCGATACGGTGTTTTTCAGTTTTGCAATTTATGAAGAGAAGGAGGTGGAATATCATATCCCGATGAAAAGTATGGGAATGCCTGTCGATGAGGATCAATATTTTGAGTTGGAAGTCGTGGAGGATTCCACCACGGCGGAATTCGGGAAACATTACGAGTTCGGTACTTTGATCATTCCTAAAAATGAAGTGGAAGGAATATTGTCCTTAAAATTGAAACGGACGGAAGACCTGATGAATCATCCTGTTCTTCTTTATTTGAAGTTTCGGGAGAATGATTATTTCAAACCGATAGAAGGGGATCATTATTGCCTTTCCATTATGGATGGAAAACTGGCAAAACCGGCTTGGTGGGCTAGTTATTATTTGGGAGAATATAGCAATAATAATGATAGATTGTATTTGAAGATTTTGGAAAACTTTTGGGCTTTGGAAGAGTTAAAACCCGTGTTTTATGCTGAAAAAGCGAAGGAGTACGGGAAGTTTCTGGAAAATGCCCCAACAGCTTTTTTCCAAATGCCGGGAAATATGATTTGGATAAAATACGTGTTGAAACCTGCTTACGAGTATTATCGTGATCCGGTAAACACGTACGAAGGGTTTGCCATGGTTGATCTGGATCGATTTATTCGTTGAGCAAATAAAAGTTATTGGAGATGAAAATTAAATACAGTACCGGGATCTTGTGTTTTACCTTATTCGGGTTGGGAGCCTGTCTGGATGATTCATCCTCGTTGGGGGATCGGGAGTTATCGGAGATCACTATTTCCGCACCTTATGACACGTTGACGGCTTATTTCGGTGAGGAATTTGTGGTAAGTGATTTGAGCGTGGAACAGTCCGGGGAAGAACTACCTCTCGCTTATGAATGGAGTTACGGAACGTTGAATACGGATGAAGATGGAATGGCGTCCTATCCGATTAAAGATTCGTTACATATCGTGTCGCACGATCCGGAATTGAAATATGCTTTTCGGGAATTAGGCACTTTCGGGTTACGATTGAGAGTTGATAACGGGGAAACGATCCGGTATAAATATTTTGTTCTTCAGGTAGATACCGAGTTTTCGGAGGGGATAACGATATTAAGTCGGGATGGGGATGGAAAAGGACGGATTTCCTTTATGAGAACACTCACAAAGGAGGAAATTAATACTGGGAAAGTACCCGTGTTCCGGACGGATATCATGGAACTGATTAACCCGGGAACGAAAATGGAAGATGTGACCGATATGGTACAGGTAAATAATCGTTTATTGGTTTGTTCCGGTGATGCGGGAAGGATTTATAACATGGATTCCCGGACTTTTGATATTGAAGGCATGACTTCGTTTAAGGAACTATATCCGGGATGTGCTTTCGTGAAGTTTGCCGGGGTCTCTGCTAATAATAACATATATCTCGTATCACGTGACAGGCGGGGCTACGTGTATGATTATGTTTTAGATGAATTAATGCTGACAGAATATTTTAAAGATCTGGATGTTGATGCGGCAGTTTCGGTGGATCGGCCTGTGTTTGTAAATTATGAAACGTCCGTGTTTTATTCTCCCTCGCTCGGAGGGGTAACTAGCTCTTTAAACAGGTATGTCGATTTTAATATTTGGGGTATTTGTGCTGTTGGGAGTAGCGTGTACGTTATGGCTACTTATAAGGTCATGCCTTCCTATATTTATTTGTCCCAGACGACTTTCAGTTTAGGCAACCCGACAATTCTTCAATTCTATGATAGTCCGGTTTCACTAAAAGTTAACCGGAATTCATTGTTTGCCGGGAGTAAATCATGTAGTTGCCTGTATTACACGTGTGAGGATGGTATATATTATTGGGATTTGAAGAAACAGTTGTCAACAACACCTGTTATTTCGATACCCGTGGGAATGGAAATTACTAGTTTGTCGATGAACCCGGATGGGACCTTGTTATATGTTGGTTTGTACGAAAAAGAAGGAACGGAAGCTTTGAAAGGGCATTTATATGTTTATGATGTGAAGACTTCTATTTTGATAAGTCAATACCGTAATATTGCAGATAAACCTGTTGCGATTATTTATAAAGAACGAGCGTAGTAGAACGAGCAACCTTAAAATTTGAAAAATAATTTGTAAGAATCTGATATGATGTTGAATACAATTATTAACTTTGCTGACAGTGTGTAAACGCATTTTATTTAATAATCAAAAAAATCAAGGGGCATGAAAAGAGTTTTTTTCTTTATTCAAATTTTATTTTTAATAGCTTTATTTTCCGGGGGTAACCGGGATATAGAGGCTGGTAATATGAAGATGTCTTCGCTACCTTCACAAGCTCGGGATCAGGCGTATTATTCGCAGTTGGAACAGAGTGGTAATCGTTATACGAAAGATCATAGTTGGTTGAAAAATGGAGATGATTTTATACAGGTGGGTATTTCTTATGATCATGTAGGGGCAATAGGGGGAGCTGTTGGTTTTATCATTCCGGCCAAGGCGGTAGATGAAACTTTTGTAAAGGGTGAATTGTTAGCAGAAATTGAAGGTGCTAGTGGTAGGACTGAATTACATGCACCGTGTGCCGGAGTGGTGAAGGGAATAAATCCAATGATTGAAACTCCTTACGATATGCAAGCGAATCAAGTTTGGGTATACAAATGTCATTTGAAAAGAGATCAATTAGAGAATTTGATGGGTGATCAAGAGTACGCTGATTACATCAAATAAGACTTTCCTTCTTTTATATTAGAGTTTGTCTATCTCCACTCTTCAGTTTACATCCTTTTCATATTTTGTCGTTATCCTTTCGTTATCTCTTCGTTCCTAGGAGCGGGTAGATAACGAGGGCATAACGAAGACATAACAACACATATGTAGGAGAAAGAGTGGAGATGGATAATTAGAAGTAATCAGAAAGATTTACCATCGATATTCTTCCCTGGATATTGCGCATAGTTGAGTTACAGCTGACTTAAAGCCGAGTTGAATCGTCTTTGCTGTTACGGGTTTCCTTGATGTGTATTTTGGGGCAAGTGTTCATGCGCTTAAATGAGGTAGAATATAGCTTTTTTATTTATACACCCTGTTTGTTTCCAAAAAGAGATATGTGCAGTCGATCGCAGAAGCGCCATCCATTCCGGATGCAATGTTCCAAAGTTTTAGGAATCGAGAGGTTTAATTCTTCGGGTGTGGCACCCATGGGCATTAACAAGATGTCTTCGTTTGTCCATCCATCTAGTTGCCTCAAAAGTGCTTGGATTTCGATCACGTCGTTTTCCCCGGAGTAAACGAATTTTAGTTGAAAGTCTTTTTTGTTTTCGCGTGCGTGCGTGATAAATGATTGTATGGCCGGGATGTTAATACGGGTATTGTTGTGGTGGTCCGCGTAAGGAGCGGGAGGAACAGAGCCGGATAATTTGGGTGAAAGACTAAAAAAGTCGATCATCCCGGCACACTCTTCTACATAAATCGTGGCGTTGGTTTCGACGGTCATGTGAAAATGGGGCTCTTTTTTTAATTGCATACACAATTCCCTGACTTTATCCGCTTGCAAGAAGGGTTCACCACCCGTGATCACGATATGATCTATGTTTCCCCGGTTGTGATCGATAATTTGCACGATTTCTCTTATGGGCAGGGAGAATGAATTCTCAACTTTAAAAGCGGCGTATGCCGTGTCACATTCGCAAGTATTCCCGGCCAGTGTTTTCCACGTGCAATGGAGATTACACCCGGCTAGCCGGATAAACAAGGAAGGTATACCGTTTAATTTTCCCTCGCCCTGAATCGTTCCCGGCACGTGTAATCCAGAGGCGGGCAGTTCCTTTAGCAATTTACCGTCCTTGTCTTTCGTGATCGGGAAAATACCGTCCTTCGCCAAATGTAACATACATGAGCTTTTTAATTTTTATCTTTTAGTTTTTATCTTTTATCTCTTATCTTATTCCTTCCCACCACTGATCATCTTTCCATTCTTCCCGGATAGCTTCGGAAAAACGGATGTCATGAATGTTGAAGTTCACGAGTTGCAGGTCTTCCCGGAAAGCTTCGGCGTACCCGGTTGCTGTTTCATGTACCCGAACGGAAGAGAGCCGTACGTTTCCTTCCCCGTTTTTATGCTCCGTGTTTTGTAGGATTTTGTCGATCAGGTAAAGGAACAACAAAGCGTATCCTTCTGCAGAAGGGGAGACGGGGATTTCAGCCACCCGACGGTTGTATTTGTAGATAAAAGTCTTCAACTCGTCGGATTCTTCCTGCCACAGCGAGTAGGTATGGTCGAAACTATCCACGAGTTCCTTCACTTTATCCAGCAGCACGAAGTCTATCACCATATATCCCCGGTCCAGCTTGTCGGACGTGATAAATACTTCCACGATATACGAATGTCCATGAATGTTCTCCCGACAACGGTGTGAAGAACAATTCCGCACGATGTGTGCCCCTTCGAATTTGAATAACTTTCTGATTAACATTGATCAATTATTAAATTTTAGATCCTACTAATTTCTTGATTTTAGATTTTCCCCCACGAAGTCCACGCTTTTTCTACCGTAAATCGTAATTCATAAATCATAAATTAAATCGGTTTTTTCATTTTCAATTCTCCATTTTCAATAAGACAACGGGTCCTTTATTCCCGCCTCTTCAAATGCTTTTGCCCGGAGAAGGCAGCTATCGCAAGTACCGCAGGGTTTTTTGCCGCCGCGGTAACAAGTCCAGGTGAGGCTGTAATCAACTCCTAAACGATTCCCCAGACGTACTTCGTCGGCCTTGGTCATGTGCATGAAAGGGGCGTGAAGGGTGATCTTTTGTTTTTTCTCGGCGCCGAGAACGGTTCCCAAGTTTATAGTTTGTTCCATGGAGCGGATGAATTCTTCCCGGCAATCCACGTACCCGGAATAATCCACTTCGCTGACCCCGATAAAGATGTCGGTGATGTCAAGGGCGTCAGCGTAGGAGGCTGCCACGGAAAGAAATACCATGTTTCGGGCAGGAACGTACGTGTCCGGGATGGTAGTCCGGTTTATATCCCCGTCGTGAATGTCCATTTTCTCGTCCGTGAGAGAACAACCGTCCCATTGGTTCAGCATGATTTTCACGAATTTGTGTTCTTTTACCCCGGCTGCTTTTGCCACGGCTTTTGCCGCTTTTATCTCTTTATCGTGTTTTTGTCCGTACTCGAAGGTGATAGCATATAATTCATCAAATCCTTGCTCTCTGGCAACGTATAGAGCTGTCGTGGAGTCCAGCCCGCCGGATAATAAAACAAGCGCTTTCTTCATGATTTTCCTTTCTATTATTTTACGTGTGACAAAGGTAATATATTTCGGGTTACGATCAACAGGAAATGGAATGGGGGATAAATAAGACTTTTTGTCAGTTTTTTGTGTGTCGAGAATCTTGCCGTGTGGTATTAATCTCGTTAATTTAGGGATTCCTATTGCTATTTTTACTTATGTAAAACTTTTTTTGTTTACTTTTTTTTGTTCACTAATTAGCTCTTATTTCACCTATTTATTTTATATTTGCCAGATACTAATATTTGAAAATCGAAGAGTGTTCATCTTTTTAATGACTAATTCATATTTGATATGTTTGGAAAGAAAAAGAATGAAGATGACTCTGAAAAATTAATGAAAGTCAGTGCTGACAACCTGACAATGATAACAATAGGGACAATAGTGAAAGGGATAATCACTATTGCTGGAGGATTACATCTGGAGGGAACGTTAGAGGGAGACATTATTTGTAAAGGGAAAGTTGTGATTGGTCCACAAGGAAAAGTCAAGGGAAATGTGAACTGTGATACTGCGGTATTGTATGGTCTGTTGCAAGGAGATATTTGTGCAATGAATGAACTGTACATGAAATCCGGGTGCATGGTAAAAGGTGATGTTTACACGCGTAAGCTGGAAATAGAGCCGAATGCCGGATTCGATGGTGTTTGTAATACCACCGGGATGAATGTCCCCGTGAAGGACAAGAACACCAAAGTGGAAAAGGTCATGGTGGTGGAGGAGAAGTAGCCTTGGACTGGATTCTCTTAAAAATAAACTTTTAATTTTCTCCTGGTTTGGATGTACGATTTTACGACAAGTGAATGGTCGGTTGTTGAAATGTTTGCATAAATAGCTAATTGGCATATGTTTGATTATGTGTCGGTTGGGGTAAATTATAAAACACTATAAATTGAAATCTAAACAGATAGAAGATGAAACGAGAATTTTTAACACAGTTTATGGAGCGACTTATTGTCGAGTTGGAACGAGAGCAGCGAGATGGTACTGCTCATGTTTATCAGAGTACTTTGAAACGGTTGAAGAAATTTGCGAATGGGCGCGAAGTTAGTTTTAAGCAATTGACCCCAGAATGGTTATCTCAATTCGAGCGGAAACTGTTGGCCGACCAATTGAAGTGGAATTCCATTTCAACCTATATGCGGACGTTGAGATCCGTTTATAATCAAGCGGTTGAACGAGGGATTGCCTCTTATATACCCCGTCTTTTCAGTCGGGTACACACCGGGATTGATTGTCAGGTGAAAAGGGCTGTTTCCCCGGAGGTGATCTGTCGGTTGATGACAGATAAGAAGCCTCTGCCTGAACGGCTTTCTTTTACTCGGGATATGTTTGTCCTGCTGTTTTTGTTGCGGGGAATGCCCTTTGTCGATCTGGCATTCTTGCGTAAATGTGATTTGCAGGGAAACGTGGTTGTTTATCATCGGCACAAGACAAGACGAAAACTGACCGTTGTGGTTTGTCCCGAGGCGATGGCTATTATCGAGAAATATAAGGATATGTACCCTGATTCTCCCTATTTGCTTCCTATTATTCAGGACTCCAAGCAGGATGAATACCGGCAGTATTCCAAGATGTTACGCTTGCATAACTACCGGTTGCGACAAGTCGGGTATTTCCTGAAAATCAGGGAGCAGTTAAGTACTTACGTGGCTCGCCATACTTGGGCAACGACGGCATTACGACAGAATTATAATTCCAGCCTGATCTGTGATGCGATGGGGCATTCGTCGGTTAAGGTGACCGAGACTTATTTCCAGCGTTACCGGGAAGATGAGGTGAATCAATTAAATAATGCACTTGTGGCTTTTGTTCTATCCAAGAAAGTGTCGTATTGAGAATAATGTTAGGAATTATGTGATGTCAAGGAGGTAAATATCTGACAATTAGTCAGAAAAAAATCCGTTACTTTGTAGGTAACGGAATCTTTTAATGAGTGCAAATTTATATATATATTTTTATTATTTCAAATAATGCGACGATTATTTTTCAATAGATGATAAAATAATTCAATTTTTTTTGAGTAGTAGTTTTTTGGGAGACAAAAAAACTATTACCCACCTCGATTTTCTAAAAGATGGGTGGAGTTTAGATCGCCTTCCCCGGACTACAAAAATTCATTATATAAATAATAACCCGCCGAAAGACCCCTTTTTATTTGAAATTTTATGTTTTACCGTTACCTACAAAGTAACGGTAAATTTAAATAGTGTGTAGTAAAAATTTTTGATGACATTCTGTCAGATTTCAAATGTTAGGTAATTTTAAAGAATGGGTTATGAAAAAAAGATTTAGTTTATTATGGTCATTGCTTGCAATGGTGGTTGTGTGTGCTTGTTCAAAGAGTGGTGGTTCGGATTATCCGGATCCGGAAAAGGCCGGTTTAACGTTTCAAGTTACTTTTGACAAAACCGGTATGGAAGGAAGGGCTCCACAATCTACAGCAATTCCGGAAACTTCATGGGCAAATGTCAAGCAATTACAATTCTTATTGTATAATGCGTCCGGTCAGGTGGTTTATTCAACCATCGTGAATCCGTCAAGTGCGTTGACCACTTTCACGTACGTGGACGTACCGGTAGGTACCGGTTACACGTTAGTTGCTGTTGCCAACGTGAAAAGTTCTTCCGATGCAGTTACCACTTATATAGATGGAGGTACAACTCCAACTGAATGGACGATGTGGAATGTACGTCAGAAAACAATTCCGAATTTATTAGTCGAACATAAAGCGAGTGCTTTCCCGACATTCTGTTCAGCTAAACTGACTACTGCCGGTAATACTGCTTATACTGAGCCGTCGGAAATTTTTATGGGGGCTGCAACAAGTATTGATGTAACTGCTGGTGTTACTACTCCCGTGCCGGCTATTGCTCTGAAACGTGAAGTTGCGATGATGCGTGTTCGTTTGAATGTAAAAGATAGCGAGACGGATAATGAGAACACGGTTGATTTCACGAAGGATGCTTCTATCATGATTTACCGTTTGCCTGAAAACATGAAAGTTGGGGCTACAACTGCGGGAGGGGTGAGTGCAACGTCTATTGATGCCAATATATTGACAATAAAAGACGGAACTGTTTTCAACACGTCTAATCCGACTTCCGGATATGATCCGAAGGTTGTTTTGGGTGGTAATTTCACGATGTGGAGAGATGTTATCGTGTGGCCGAATAATGGAGGACGTACTATTAATGGTGCGTCAACGGCAGAAGCATCAGTAGATCGCCAATACTTTATCGTTGTTTCCGGACGTGGTAAGGCTGGTCATATTTTGGCAAGCGGAGATGAAATGCTTACCGAGGGTCCTGTTTACTGGTCTGGTTTGATCAAGCAGAACTTTACGCCGAATACGATTCGTGAAGTGAATTTAACTTTACGTTCCGGGGGTACTACGGAAGTACCGACCAAACCTAGAGATGAGGGTGGTTTGACGATTGATGTTGCTGCACCGGAAGCTTGGAGTAGTAATATCGTAGAATCAGCACTTACACTGTAAAAGAATTCCTTTTTATACACTCAAGATGATTTGCCTGGGAGCGGGATCCCCTGCTCCCGGGGAATCTGAAATAAGTGTAAAATCAACAAAAATATTAAATATGGGAAAGAACAGACTTCTCATAGTATTTACGGGTGTGATTATCCAACTCCTGCTCGCGTCATGTACTTATGATTATTTTAAAGATGAAACCAATTACCAGGTTTACGTACCCGAAGTGGTGGATAATAAGGTTAGTGACTGTCGTGTACTGGTTTATGACGAGACTGGAGTGTTGGTGGGAGCGCGTTACGAGGCTGCCCCGTGGAAAGATCCCCGTATGAGAGCAGGGTTGTTTAGTTTCAGATTACCCCCTGGTGAATATAAGGTCTATTGTTATACGAATACAGATAGTCTTTCATTCGCAGATGAGCAACAACTGGAAACCTCTGCTTTTATGTTGAATAATAGCAGTTCCGGGGAGAATCATTACGTGCATCCTTCGGACGTGTTATTCCAGAAGTTTGTGCCTGTGATCGATCATCCGGGAGTTTTACGTACCGACACGGTAGAATTGGAACATTATACGGGACGGGTAACCGTGCGTTTTAAAAATTTTCCAGGCGACGTGTCTCGTATAGAAAACGTGCAATTGTTGGCAGAAGGGGTGTCCACCGTACAGTATTTGAAGTATGATACTATCGCTGGCCGACAGACTCGGGATGATCATATGTTTCATTTCGGAGAGTTACCGGCACAGATAACAGCTGATTATCTAGAGGTGGATCATCGTTATTTACCGTCTGTAGAAGGCGAATTTATGAGACTGAATTATACATTCCTGGATAGTGACGGTGTTGCCGTCAATCATTTACCGGTGGAAGTGAAAGATAAACTGACCGGGTTGCCACTCAGGCTATTGCATGGCCGACGAATCATTATTGAAATCGATTCTTACGTGGTGATCAAAGTTTCGATCGTGGGATGGAATGAAGATATTGAGAGTGGAGATACGAACATGGAATGATTTGATATTCATGAATAAAGAAAATAATATGAAACCAGTTGTACGATATATTTTACTTGTTTCCGTTTTACTTTGTTTATTTGGCGGGGTACGGGCGCAAAGTGTTAAGGTAAATGTACCTTTATGGTTGACCGGTTCACCTAATATCGGTTTTGAGTACACGTTAACGCGACAGCTCACGGTGAATGCCGAGGGGGCGTGGTTACCGTATATGTTTAAGAAGAATGAAGAAGTTTTTAGAGTGTTGATGGGATCTGCGGAATTACGATACTATTGGAACCCGCAAAATTTTTACACGAATGATTCATGGGATGGATTTTATATCGGTCCTTATGCCATGTATGGCACTTTTAATATCGGGTTGTTGAAACACAATGATCCGCTCCGGAGTTATCGCCGGAAAGGATGGGGGGTATCGGGAGGTATTACTTTCGGGTACAAATATGCTTTTAACTCCCGTCTGGCGCTGGATATGAATATCGGTGTTGGATATGCTCATTTCCAGTATGATAAATATAAACTAGGAGGAGAATACGTGAATTTCCCGTTGGAACTTAAGAAGACCAAACAATGGATTGGTCCGACGAAGTTCGGCGTGAGTCTTACATACAATATATTCCGCTAGTGTTACAGATAAAATGTTGCTGAAAATGAGAAAAAAGAAGATACAAATTCTCTTGTCGGTTGCCGTGTTTCTTTTCCTGATGGATGGAGCGATTCCTGTGAAGGCGCAGGAACGTAAGCTGGGACGGGTGGAAAGACGGGCTGACCGTAATTTTGTAAGGCAGAAGTTTAATAAAGCGATGGCGCAGTATGAAACGGCTCTTAAAAAAGAAGAGAATGTGCAAAATCAAGCCGCTCTTCATTTGAAGATTGCGCGCTTGTATTTCATGGTACGGGATTATAGTTGGGCTATCGGACATTACGAGAAGGCGATGGAGCTGGAACGGAATTTGTTCCTCGTGGATGACGTGTGTGATTACATTGATGCATTGCGTTTTCAAGGTCAGGCACGGAAAGCCGAGGCAATTTGCCTGAACAATGCCTATAAAGATCAGTATAGCAGGTACCAGCGTTACCAGAATACACTGGAGGCACTTGCCATGCGCCATTCCGTGCAGGAATTCCCCGGTTTCACGGCCAAACGACTGTCTTTGAACACGCCGAATGCCGAGTTCTGGATCGGGAATTACGGGGAACAACCTTTCTATGCCATTAGTTATAGTAAGTTTAACGATCCCGGAAAGTTATTTTTCCATCGTACTCACTATTACGAGTTGAAGGAGGTCGGGGAAAAGGTGATGTCGCAGAAATCACTGCGATATTCCGATTACTTCCGGAAGATTCCGGTGGATTTGCAGAATGGACCGGTAACGTTTTCTCCAGATATGCAGGTGATGGTGACCACGGTGATCGAGTACGATAAAAAGAATGTATCGGTGGAGATGGTGGACAAAAAACATCGTCCTTTCCGTACTAAATTGTATTATTCCGTGATCAAGAGCCAGAGTAAACGTTTTGGAAGGTACATCCCGGTTTTCCCGCAAGACCCGGAAAATTCGTACGCTCATCCTTACTTGTTTAATGACGGGAAGTCGTTGTTGTTCACTTCTGATATGCCGGGAGGATTTGGCGGGTTTGACTTGTACGTCGTTCATTGGGATGAAGAGACACAGGAGTGGGGAACCCCAATGAATTTGGGTGCGGATGTCAATACGGAAGGGAACGAGATTTTCCCCGTACTTTACGAAGGACGCCTTATTTTTTCCTCTAACGGGTTACCGGGTTTCGGGGGATATGACTTGTTCAATGCCGACTATGATCACGAAGGAGTAGTCCCGGGCAGTGTGCGTCATTTTCCTTATCCGGTGAATTCGGTTTTCAACGACTATTTTATGTGTCCGCTGGATTTGCGAACCGCTTATTTTGTCTCGGACCGGGAAATGGAGTCCCGGGATGACATTTATTATTTGCAAACCGAGGAAGATTTGGGGACTCAACAGGGTGATCCTCATTTTGGGATGAGCGAAGAAAGTGCGATTCTAGGCGGGGCTTTATTACTGAACGGGGCCACGGAATCGGTTACCAAAGAAACTATTTCACTAAAACAATATGCACCGGAAGGTTTACTAATGACTCTTTACTTTAATTTCGATTCGGATGAATTGACCAAAGAATCCATTCAATGCCTAAAGCGGTTTATTAATGAAATGGGTACTTATTATTTTTCAGAATTGAGGTTTGACGGTTTTGCGGACGAAATGGGTAGTGACAATTACAACCATGTTTTGTCTGCAAGGAGGGCGAAGAGGGTTGCCGAATTTTTGCGGGATCACGGTGTCAATATAGATTTCAATATAAAAGCTCACGGTAAGGTGAAGCTTTCTCCCGAAGAGATAAAAGAAGAAATGGGAAATCAATCGGAGGGAAATATTGATTGGATACAGGTGAATCGTCGGGCAAGACGTGTTGAGATATATCATAAGAGGTAGAATTAAAAAGTAAACGATAATATGAAGAAGACAAGAATTCATAGAGTGTGGATATTGTTCCTGCTGAGCGTTGTCACTTGTTTACAGGTGAAGGCTCAGTATATGCCGGTGGTGTTTGATAAGGTGTATGGTGATAAGAATCAGATTCAACTGGTTTGTCCGTTGCCCGGCGATGAGGTTGCTTTAGTAGGTAAAGAAGGTCAAAAGTATAACCTGACATGGGTAGAACGGGAAGGTGGAGTCATTTTTTCGCTTCCATTGACAGGCTTTACTGCCGTGAACGAGATTGTGGAGTTGGATAACAGCCGGGTTTTGGTGGTTGGACAGTCCAGTGTACCGAATGTAAAAGGTAAAAAGGATAAAATTACTTTATGTGGACGTATCGTGGTGATTAATCGAGGCGGACGTATCGTTTCCGATATTTATGCCGGAGATCAAGGAAGTAATTTCTTGAAAGGTATGTTGCTGCGGAGCGGGGCGTTCGTGGTGTCCGGTTCGGAACCGAAGGGTGCGGACGGTCGCCAGGGAATCCTGTTGAAACTGGATCCGACTGGTAGTGTGGTTTACCAGTATAAAAATGCCGGAGGTGGTTATTGTGACCAGTTTGCGGTGATGGGGAATTCGATTGAATATATTTGTGCGGCATTCTCAGCCGGAAAGGATAAAGAGCAAGCTCTCGTGGTTCGTCTGGATGATAAGGGTAAACCTTATTACATGACGACGATTCCGGCAAAACAGTTTGTTGTGACTGGGTTGAATGCCAATATTAATGACGGTTCGGTGCTTGTGATTGGTAATTCACCGACAGATGGGGGGATTATTTACAAGATTCGCCCGGAGGGGGACATCGTGTTCGCAAAGAATATGATTCCCGCCAACCAAGGGGCCGCTATGCTGGATCATCTTCAAGTAGCCCGTAATGGTAACATTCTGGTTGGAGGTAGCGGAAGTCAAGGATATTACGCTTTGTTGCGTAATGATGGAACAGCCTTGTATTCAGGTACGTCCAAGGGAAATGTGCGAGGAATCGGGATGAACCCGGCAACAGGGGAATCCGTGGTGACGACTTATGACATGAGCGGACGTAGAGGCACGTTTATACGTATTCATCCGACCGGAAAAGTGGAGTTCGAGCGTTCACTAGATGGTAATTTTGATAAAATGAAAGTGACCAATAGCGGGGAAATTTTATTGTTATCTTCTTCTGAAGGACGGGTTTGTATGTTTTCGTCCACGGGTGAAAAGGAGTTTGACCGTTACGTGACGGATAATAAACCGACAGCTTATCGTCAGGCATATACCTCTTCATCCGGGGAGTTACTTTTCTTGGGAATGGGAGGTCGTCTCGTGAAACTGGGACATGGTCTTTATGTTTCGGACGTGAAGATCACGAAACCGGTGAATGGAATTGCCACGGCTATTTTTACCATAACTCTGACCGGATATGCCACGACGAAAGAAGGTGCGCCAATTCCGGTAAGTGTGGGATATGCTACCCAAGAGAAAACGGCTAATATTGCGAATAATTTTACACCGGTGAAAGGAAAGCTTTCGTTTACCCCGTCACGGGGAACGGCCGACCGTTATCTGGTAAAACAAGATATAGAGGTGTCCGTGAAAGCGAATAATCTGATCGAGGGAATGAAAGAGTTTGAACTTGTACTTTCGGATGCACAGCAAAGTTACTTGGTGAAACCCGTGGGTAAAGCGGTGATCGAGGATCAACAGGCTGTTGTGAAGCTAGTACGCACGGAACAGGGAGAAGAGGGAACAAAAGATATTTTATACGAGCTTGGATTGTTTAAACCGGATGGAACTCCTTTGACAAATTCGACGGGAGCCAATATCATCGTGGATGGTATTTACGGGGAAGGAACTGCAGATGCGCTTGATTTTGATATGGGATTAACTCCAAGAGTGATGTTTGCCAATGGCTCGCAGAAGTCATCCTTCTTGGTGAAAACGCTGGAGGATACTCGTTATGAATTGCCCAAGACAGTCGTGATAAACTTTAATAAAGTACATTGCCTGAGTGGTTCGAATGTGGCTTTTGAAGGAGAGTTGTTGAGTTGTAGCGGGGTGGTTGTCGATCAACCGGCACGTTTAATGATTGCTTCCCTTGGCGATCACAGATTGAATAACAATGTTGTATCGGGATTCTTCACGGTGTCTTTGGTGCGAGCTTCTGACGGGGCTTTGCTGACGAATGCCACCGGAAGTGATGTTATCGTGAATTGCGTGACGGTTCCTGATGCTTCAGCTAAAGAAGGTAAAGACTTTGTGTTTACGAATATGCATGATCTCCGCATCAGTGGTGACGGAAATCATAGTTCTGCGAACGTGTATGGTGTGGTGCTATATAGTACGGATGCAGCGGAAAAACAAGTGAAGTTGAAAATCAAGTCTGTAACTCAACCCACGGGTGCGCAACCGATCAGTGTTTCTGATGCAGAAGCTACGGCCGAGTTTACGATCCGTAAATAAACAAATTCTACTCCCTTTGGGGAGGTAGTGAATGAAAAAAGAGAATTATGGCAGGAAAATATATAAACATATTGTTAGCGGGGTTATTGACTATTCTCCTACTAGCTTGCTCGGACGACAGGGATTCCCTGTCCGGGCAAGCGAGCGGGGATCCTCTATTGACGTTCAACATGACGAGAGCGGGTGGGGATATCGTCGGTAACACGTTAGTCTATCTTTTTGATGGACAGGGAAGTGATGCTGGAAAGTTCAACCATAAGGTTCAGGAGGTAACTTACGGCCCGGATCGACTTTCGATGACTGTCGCTGCCGGGATGTGGAATATAGCTCTTGTGACTGCCAATACAGATTTTAGTGGTGGGTTGATACAACCTGTTCGCAGTGCTGCCCGCAAGGATTTGAAGATGTGGGAAACCCAGCTATCTGGAGGAACATTACCTTCTATGCCGGAATTACGCACGGCCAATATTGATGGGCAACAGGTTATTGGCGGACAAGATAATTCGGTTACAGGAACTACTATATTGTCACGAAACGTGGCTTTGGTAAAGGTGGTTATCGCTGATGCGGGAGGGTTGGATGTGAACGGGACTCATAATTTTGAACTGAAAGATGTTCCGACTACCTTGAATTGGGAGGGAGGATTGTTCCCGACGGCAAAGAGTCCTAGGGTGAGTAACACGCCAATGACCGGGACTTTCCGTGTTAAAGATAGTGTTTCATTACCGGGTCATCAACGTAGTGACACGTTGTATTTTGTCATTCCGGCTCATAAAGGGAACGATTATTTGACTGCTAATCCGAAAGATACGACGGAGAGCCACATGAAGGTAAGTGTTGATTTGGCTTGTGAGGGTGGAAGCCGTTTTCAAAAAACGGATGTGGTTATCCCGCGGGTTCCTCGTGTAAACGGTATACTGCTTGTACGTCTTCTAGTTGGTGGAAAGTTGGATGTGACGGCTGATGTTTTGGGATGGGAGGATGTTGAATTGAATGCCGACTTATCCCAAACTCAGCTTTACACGGACAAAGCTTCCGTGGGATTGTCACATAAGGATACGCTTTACGTGAATACGAATGCCTCGGATTTCTCTGTACAATCGCCGGGAGGGTGGATTACTTCCGTGAGGAAAATAGCTAATAACGGTGTCGAGATCACGGCTAATGTGGATACTTACGTGGATAACCAACCTCGTAGTTCTTATATTACGATTAAGGCGAATAATGTGACAAAGAGGATTCCCGTGACGCAAAGACCGGATGAAGGGACAATCAGCGTGAATAATAAACGATTGGTTTTCTGTCCGAATCTTCACGAGAACAGGCAGATTGAGATTACGAGTATCGGAGGGGACTGGAAATTTTTGACTACGAATCCTAGGAAAGCCACAGCGAATAAACAGAATGGTGTTGCGGGAAACAGTACAGTAAGCTTTACTCGTTCTTCTGTTGCTTACAACAAGACGTTGGACGAGGGACATCTTGTTTATGGAGATACGACGGTTATCGTTAAAAATATGATGACGCTTGATACGGATACGATACGATTGACGAATTGTTATATCTATGTTGATGATAATAATACGATTGCAGCGAAAGCTCCGGAAGGAGGAGCATCGAGTGCAGAGACTATTTCAGAGGATGTAATTGTATATGGTGGAGATAGGATAATTGAGAATTTTTCATCTCCTCAGAACTGGATTCGTAATATTTCCTGGGATTTTATTGGTCAGAAATTGACATTTACCACGGATCGTAACGTGGGAAATCCAGATCCGGAAGATGATGACGAACCTCGTTCGGGTAAGATGACATTCAGACATGCCACGTGTCCGGATTACGTGGTGACTGCTAATGTTTATCAAGATATATTGGTGACAATTCCTCCGTTCCATTTCTTTGTGGTGAAATTTACATGGAAGAATAATGATGTAGATATTGCAGTGGAATTTGCAGGTAATCACCTCACTAGTATTGGGGCGAATAATAGTACGTATGATAAAATACCGGTAGGTTATTCAATGCATAACCATAATAAAGGGAAAGCACCTGAGGTAATAGGCACTGCTGGTGGTACCAGTACGGGGAGGGTGTCTTTTGAGTATAGGGGACAAACCCTTTTACAGTGGGGTGGTGATGCGACAGGAGGACAAGGTGAAACAGTTTTCTTTAATGCTCCGGTATTGGAAGGGGATGTCAATTCTCCCCGGAAAATCAAACTTGATGTTTATGCCACATGGTATACTTCCGATCGGGCTCCAGATACAATGACATTAACGATGTATGCTTATAAAGGAGGCTCGATGCAGCCAAGTGGTACTAATTTCGTTCATGTTGGAGGGGAGACTGAGCCTTTGTATGACAAGGCGCATATTGTTATGATTACAACAACGAAAGGTGCAAGTAATTACAGTGCGACCACGGGAGGATATACTAAAGTTGCAACTATTACTTACGATCGTGTAAAACACTCGGCATCAATTAAAGTTTGGGCTGCTGTACCATAAAATACATGATGAAGGATAACTTTAGTATGAATAACGAAAATAGGATATAGGCATGAAAATAGAATATATAATAGGTATACTGATCATTTGGGGACTTATTTCGTGTTCCGATAGGGATGAGAATCAGGAGCCCACTTATGGTAAAGTGAACGTTGCTCTTTCGGTAACCTTGTCGGAGCCAGAAAACGTACATTCGCTTGCCCGTTCTTACACGGACAGCGAGATCAAGAATGTGGACGTGCTTGTGTTTGATGAGGAGGGTAAGTTCATGGAGCGGGTGAAAGTGGATGGAGGGGAGTTGACACCAAGTGGGACCGAAATTTCTTTCTCCATACGTTTGGATGCTACCTCAAAACGACGTGTCATTCATCTGGTGACTAACGGGCGTTCTCCTGATGGGGGGACGGATCGATTGAATTTTAATGATATTACTTCCGGTATGTTGGAGAGTGCAGCTATTCCCGCTTTGGGGACAACAGCGATGATTTTCGGAAGTTTGGAGGATCAAGTGATGCCTTTGATTATGTGGGGACGTGTTGAACTCCCGACAGGAATAAATATCGTAACGAAAGCTGATGGCGTGAAGTTATTGCGTGTTGCAGCTTGTGTACAGGTAAAGAAAGGTGTGGGCGATGCCACGAACGGTTTGAATGATTTTATCATTCAAAGTGTTACGGTGGATAAAGGATTTGATCGTGGTTACTTGACTCCCGCAAATTATTCAACAGTTGTTACTCCCGTGACGGGACGTCCTCTTTCCGGTAGTACTTTGAATTATGCAAATGGATGGTCTGACGGAGAAACTCCTTCTTTGTATATCTACGAGCGGAATTGTACTGTAGCTGATTATATGGGTGTGATTATTAAGGCCAAGTATAAAGGGAAAGAGGGGTATTATAAAGTGGTGATGGTAGATAATGGGGAGACACCTTTGAATGTCGTGCGGAATCATCGTTATATAATTACGGTGGTAAGCGTGAATGGTCCGGGATATACCAACGTGACGGATGCTATCAATTTTGCCCCGTCAAATGCCTTGAAGGTGGAGTTGACGGATGAAGATTCCGATTTCCCTTGTATCGTGGCTGACGCCCAACACCGGATGACGATGTCCAATAACGTGTTTAACTTGTACGGTAAAAACCAAACGACCTCTGTTGCTGACGGTATTGAAATTTGCACGGTATATTCAAGTCGTGGTATTACTCCTGTGGTAACGGGTGGGGCAACTTGGCTTACTAATTTACAAGTTCAATCGTTAGGGAGTAATAAATATAAGATTACAGGAGATTTTGCAGCAGCCTCTGCAGCTGTATCTACAATCTTGACATTAACTTGTGATAATTTGTCCCAGTTTGTTGATGTTAGTTGGAACCCGGAAATCTCAACCCTAAAAGATAGCGATTCGTATGTTTTGGATTTATTGAATGTTACAAATCATAACTGGACCATACAGATTATGAATCCGTCGTCTACTACCTGGTTGGCCTTGCATCCTACCGCCAGCTTGCCCGCTGCCTTCCCGGGTGTAGACGGTTTTTTATCGGAGCTTAATAGTAATTATTATACTCATGCTTATCTGCATATCGGTTTCGGAAGCAACAGAAGCGGAAGGGTGCAGATGAGTTCGGTTGTTGGCGGTAAGACAAAAGCGTGTAAAATAATCATTGTTCAATAAAATTCATATGTGTATGGAACTGGAAGAGATATTGCAAAAGGAAAAACGGAATGAAGAATATATTTTTCTTTATCAGGAGGATGGAAATTGGTATGCCTACGAGCATTCTGCTTTTTATTGTTATTCTCTTCTGGGAATGTTCGATGTGGATTGATTAACCAGTACTTCCGGAGTAGTAGAGAAAAGGATTATCCGGATACGTGTTAACAACTTGGATAGGCTTTTGTACACTTCCTCGTTACAATTAATCCGGAAGCAAAGTACCGAATGCGTGCTGATGTGTAAGATTTTGTGTGGAGGTTTTCATTATTGGCGAGGATTAATACAAATGAAATTTCAAGGATTGCAAAAAGAACGAATTTAAGATCTTCGTAGTTTACATAGTTGAGGGACTGGTTTCTATATAGTATAGGAATCGGTCCTTTTTTTGTCGGATCTTTTTATGGTGGAGAATGATTTTATTTTTATGATTCATAGGTTTGTTCATTTGAATTTCTAATTTTGTGATCGGATTGAAAATTGTATTCATGCCAGAAAAGGAAGAACAGTTCTTACAACGTATAAACACGAAACAGACAGAAGCATTTCGTGAATTGTTCAGCGAATTTTATAATTCGCTGGTTCTTTTCGCAATGGGATTTGTCGAGCAACAGGACGTGGCGGAGGATATTGTGCAGGAGGTGTTTATTGCCGTTTGGGAACGAGATGCTCGATATCCGACTTACAATGCTTTTCGTAGTTTCCTTTATAATTCGGTGAAGAATGCCAGTCTGAATCATCTGAAACACAAGAATGTGGAGGAGAAGTATCTTGCTTCGTTGAATCTTGAGGATGAAGGGGATGATATTGATTTGAAAATGATGGAGGAAGAGTTGTATCGTCTGTTGTTTAAGACGATAGATGAACTTCCGGATAAATGTAGGAATATCTTTTTATTGCATTTGGAAGGAAAAGGAAACGAGGAGATTGCTCTTTTGTTGAATTTATCCATATTAACGGTTAAAACACAGAAAAAACGGGCCATGTCATATATTCGGGAACGTTTGGGACGGGTGTATTTCGTGATGATGTCTTTGGGAATAATCTGATTTTTTTATTTTGTAATGTATTGAGAATGAGTCGTCCGTAAAGAATGTTACTTTTTGGATGAAATTTCTTTTATTTTTTGTACCTCTCTTGAAATAGGTTGTTGTTCTAATTATAGAAAAGGATAAGCTATGGATGATTATAAATTTAGAATGGTTGAAATGATGCATCTTTATTTATCCGGGATGATTACGGATGAAGAAATGCAGGAATTGCAAAGATGGATGGATGTGGCACCAGAGAACCGGGCTATGTTTGATCGGATTTGTGAGGGAAAGGATATTTTATACAAGTACAGGATGTACAAAAAAATTGACCATAGAGTAGCTTACGAGCGTTGTGAAAAACGTGTCGGTATAAAGAGAAGGAGTATCCGGGTATGGTTGAAATACGCGGCGATGTTATTACTTCCCTTGGGGGCAATTTTCGTGATGTTAAGAAATAATGAACGAAAGCAACCGGTGGAGGTTGCTACCGTGGATATTCTTCCGGGGGAAACGAAGGCAACTTTGATTTTGGCGGATGGGAAGTCGATGGTTTTGCAACATGATACAGTCCGTGATATTGTCGTGAGCGAAGGGGTTAACGCAAAGAATTCCGGTGGTGGAATCGTGTATTTTGCGGATGGGAATAAGAGGGAAAATTTGCAATATAATGTGTTACAAACGCCGAGGGGAGGGGAATACCGGATTACCTTGGCTGATGGTTCAACGGTACAATTAAACTCTGCCACTCAATTAAAGTTCCCGGTGATGTTTGATAAGAAGAGAAGAGAGGTGTATTTGACGGGGGAAGCCTTTTTCGAAGTGAAAAAAGATGAAAAGCGTCCTTTTTACGTAATTGCTGATGGTGTGAGAATCCGAGTGTACGGGACGTCTTTTAACGTAAATACGCATGATCGAGAACGGGTGCAGACCGTATTGGTAGAAGGATCAATCGGTTTGAGTGCAGAGAATGGAGGACAAGAAATTCGGATGAAACCTTCACAATTAGGTGAATATAGACGAACGGATGCTTCCTTGAACGTGAAAAACGTGGATATTGAGCCTTATATTGCTTGGAAAGATGGTTTTTTTGTATTTGAGAATCAAACGATGGAGCAGATTATGAACACGCTTTCTTTGTGGTATGACGTGGATATTTTTTATACTAATGAACAATTAAAGGAGTTACACTTTACAGGTCACGTGAAACGTTACGAAAAGATTGATAATATTTTGAGGGCAATTAAAAGTGCGGTTGGTGTTACTTTTGCCGTGGAAGGAAAGGAAATCTGGATATCAAAATGAGGTAAGCAAAAAACCGGAATGAGTTCGAGCTGATTCCGGTCTAAACAAAGCAAATCAATAAAAGATGTTCGAGCATCTTTTATCATTAATACAAATTTTATTTCACAAAGTTATGAAAAAAAAACGATTGTGTCCCCATCGTTGTGAACATGGGTGGCGAAAAAAATGGTTGATTATGAAATTGTACACGTTGTTTATGTTTGTATTTTCCTTTACTCTTGTAGCGAATACGCATGCACAGCAAGAGAAAGTGAATTTAGATTTAAAGAATGTATCTATTAAAGTTTTATTTGGGGAGATACAGAAGCAAACGGCTTTGTCTTTTGTATTTAACACGGAACAGACACAGGGACTGGAACGTGTTTCAGTGAAAGCGAAAGACGAAAGTGTGGAGAGTGTGTTAAAGCGAGTGTTAGCTAATACGGGATTAACTTATCGTTTTGAAGGGGATATTATTGTTATTCGTGAACAGTTAATGAACATGAACCAACAAGAAGAGAAGAAAGAGATCACGATTACCGGAAGAGTGACGGATGAGAAAAAAGAACCGATTCCTGGAGCAACAATCTTATTAAAAGGAACTTCTTTGGGTACGGCAACAAATGTTGATGGTAGTTATAAGTTGACGATTCCTGAAATGAAGGATTGCATTTTGGTGTTTTCGTTTGTCGGGATGCAGACGCAAGAGGTAAAATACGTGGGTAAAGACACGGTTCATGTGGTGATGGTGGCCCAGTTGGAAACATTAGATGATGTGGTTGTCACGGGTATTTTTAAGAAAAGTAAAGAAAGCTATACAGGAGCCGTGAGGGTTGTGACGGATAAGGAATTGAAGGAGTTTAAAGGTCGTAATTTGATAACAACATTGGCCAATATCGATCCGGCTTTCAATATGATTGCAAATAATGATTTGGGATCGAACCCTAATTCTTTGCCACAAGTGCAAATTCGTGGAGCGGCAAGTTTACCGAATATCGGGGAGTTACAGGATAATTCCAGTGCCGAGTTGAATACACCGTTAATTATTTTGGATGGTTTTGAGACAACTTTACAACGGATGATGGACTTGGACGAGAATGAAGTTTCTTCTATTACGATACTAAAAGACGGATCGGCAACGGCTCTTTACGGGTCCCGGGGAGCTAACGGGGTTATTGTAATCACGACGAGAGAGCCGGAACCCGGTAAGTTGAAATTCTATTACAAAGGAGAGTTGAATATCGAAACTCCGGATTTGAGTGATTATCATGTGCTGAACTCTCGTGACAAATTGCGTTTAGAAGAGTTGTCCGGTTATTATCATACAACAACTTTAGGACCAGAGTATGAGATTCAGTTTAAAGAATATTATAATGCCGTTTTAGCTCAAGTCGAAAAAGGCGTGGATACAGATTGGTTATCCATTCCTTTGCGTACAGGGGTCGGACATCGCCATAATATGAGAATCGAAGGAGGAGATAAGAGTTTTCGATATTCGCTTTCTCTGCAATATAATTTGACAGAAGGAGTCATGAAAGATTCAAAAAGAGAAAATTTTAACGGGGAAATAAATTTGCAGTATAAGCATCAAGAATTGATCTTCAATAACCGTCTATCGATAGGGTTGAATGGTGCAAAAAATTCTCCTTATGGTGCCTTTTCTGATTATGTGAAATTAAATCCTTACTGGAGTCCCTATGATGAGGATGGAAAGATCCGTCGTTATTTTGAACCTTATAACTGGGGATATTGGGCTAATTCGTCGGGCGTTGACACGGAAAAAGGGGTTCCTAATCCGTTGTATAACGCCACTTTGAAAACGTATGATAAGAGTAATTATACGAATATTACCAACAATTTCTCTATTGAATGGAGACCGATGGAGGCATTGACTGTTCAGGGACGTGTAGGTATTTCTTGGCAGATGAATGAATCCGACGTGTTTAAACCATCGACGCATTCCGACTTTGTTTCTTATACAGGGGATGATATTGCACGAAAAGGTAGTTATAAGTACGGAAATGGAAAGAACTTAAAATACGAGGCTAGTTTCATGGTGAATTTTAGAAAATTGTTTGCCGAGAAACATTTAGTATATGCTGGTTTGAATGCGGAACTTGATGAAACGACCGGGCGTTCGTATGCGTTTGGAGTAGAAGGTTTTTCTGACGAATCATTAGACTTTTTGTCGATGGCACTTCAGTATGAGAAAGATGGTAAACCTTCCGGTTCTGAGTCTAAATCTCGAAGAGTTGGTTTGGTTGGGAACGTGAACGAGAATGTAATTTAAACTGTGTCAGCAAAAAAATAAATGATTAATTTTGCTAACA
>ERZ791871.343-NODE-343-length-63339-cov-10.692339_pt1 | contig 63339 bp, 81 predicted proteins | sample MGYA00510280_ERZ791871 | MGnify/ENA primary metagenome ERZ791871 (study PRJEB30046, sample SAMN00792111) | human gut metagenome | study: EMG produced TPA metagenomics assembly of the A metagenome-wide association study of gut microbiota in type 2...
TGGGGGAGGGCCTGCGCCGGACGGAGGGCGGCCGCTGGGGGAGCGGGAAGCTGCTGGCCGCCCTGGAGGGGTGGGTGGAGCGCCTGCCCGGCCGGGGCAGGGAAAAGGAGGGGAGGCGGCAGAAGCTGGGCCGCCTGCTGCTCAAACTGTTTGAATGGATCAGGAGGGAATTGTATGCTGACCATCATCGAAATTAAGGACAGGGAGGACGGCGGCCATGGCCTGCAGAGCCAGAGCCACCGGACGGAGTGCTGGCTGGAGGGGTGGCTTGCCGTACCGCCGGAGCTGGAGCAGACGGCCTGGGACTGTGCGGGCTACTGCGACCTGGACATACAGGACGGCAAGCTGGTGGGCCTGACGCCCCGGGAGCAGCCGCCCAAGCCGGAGCCGGAGCCGGACCTGACGCCCCAGTTCCGCACAGCCATGCTGTCCTATGCGGCCACCAGCACAGCCATCCCGGACAGCTATGCCCTGGACATGTCCGATCTGTTTCCCACCTGGGCGGCGGTACTGGCAGACGGCGAGGAGCTGCCTGAGGGGCGGGTCCTCAACGACGGCGGCCAGCTCTACCGGGTGGTGCAGGCGGTGACACCCCAGGCCCACCAGGCCCCCCACGACGAGGGGATGCTGGCCGTCTACCGGCCCATCGACCGGGAGCACGCCGGCACGGCGGACGACCCCATCCCCTGGGTGTACGGCATGGATTGCCATGCGGGCAAGTGCTACCGCTACAACGGCAAGGTCTACCAGGTGGCCGAGGGCGGGGATATGATCCCCTGCACCTGGCCCCCCGACACCCCCGGCATGTGGCAGTGGGAGGAAGTGCAGGCATAAGATGAAGGGGGCGGATTTGCCGCCCCCTTTTGAACCACAGGAGAAAGGATGAGAGCCATGGAGCGAGCGAACGGAGGGAACAGCAATGCTGAACAGCCGGGATATTGATCGGCTGCGCCCCGACGTGGCGGCCAACTGCCGCGCCTGGCTGGAGCTGTGCCGCGCGGCGGGGCTTCTGGTGCTGGTCACCGGAACCGTGCGGGATGAGGAGTACCAGCAATACTGCTATGAAAACGGTACGGCCGCCACGCCTGTACCCAGCTTTCACGGGGAGCAGGCGGGGCTGGCCTTCGACTTCTGCCAGAACATCAAGGGACAGGAGTATTCGGATTCCACATTCTTTCAGCGGGCCGGAGAGCTGGGGGAACAGGTGGGCTTTGAGTGGGGCGGCCGGTGGAAGAGCTTCCCTGACCGGCCCCATCTCCAGTGGAGCGACGGCGGAAAATACACCAGCAGTATGATCCGGGCGGGGGACTACCCGCCCGCCATGCCCCCATATCGAGAGGAGGACACCGACATGACGAAAGAGGAAATTCAGGCCATGATCGACGCGGCCGTGACGGCCGCCCGGCCGCCGGTCTACACCAGTGTGGAGAACTGCCCCGCGTGGGCCAGGGAGACGGTGCAGAAAGCCGTTGACGAGGGAGTGCTGCGGGGAGACCAGGGCGGCGGACTCCGCCTGACCGACGACAACCTGGTTAACCTTCAGATGCTCCGCAACCTGGGCTTGCTGGACGGGGGCGGGGCCTGATGGACCACATCAACGGCTTCAAGGCCGCCGTAGCCGCTGTCCTGGGCTGCCTGACCGCCCTGTGGGGATGGTTCGGCTGGCTGGTGGTGGCGTGGGTGGCCTGTATGCTGCTGGACTACGCCACCGGCACCGCCGCCGCCCTCAAGGCGGGGAAGTGGTCCTGCAAGGCGGCCCGGGAGGGCCTCTGGCACAAGGTGGGAGCCATGGCCGCCGTCCTGGTGGCCGCCATCCTGGACGGGGTGCTGGGCTTGATCCTGGATCATATCCCCGCCCTGACCCTGCCCTTCGATTATACGGTATTTCTCACGGTGCTGGTGCTGGTCTGGTATATCCTGACCGAGCTGGGGAGTATCGTGGAAAATGCCGGGCGGCTGGGAGCCCCTTTGCCTGCATGGCTGTCCAAGGCTATTGCAGCGCTGGAGTCCGGCGTGGACAGTACCGGAGATAAACTGACCCAAGGGGAAAAAAAAGAATAAAAGGAAAAAGCCTGTAGTCAAACGACTACAGGCTTTTTCCTGCCGTTGAGACAGACGGTTTTTACAGTGGACCGGAGAGGCCTGCTATACTTCACCCTGTGCGAGTGCTTCGGTGCCCAATAGGGTAAGGCGGAGTCCCTGCCGGGTTTTCCCTACTGATATGTAGCCGGACTCCGCCAGTCGGCGAATTCTTAATTTCAGCTTGGCCTCGGTAAAACCCGCCGCCAACAAAGGCGAAAGGCGAAGCAGGGAACCGCGGCCTGCAGGGCGCCCGGCGGCGGTAAGCTCCTGAATGGAGTTCAAAAGGAGGCGGTCTTCCTGGGACAGTGGTTCAGAACAGTCGGTGAACGCAGAAATTCGGTGGCCAAAAAAGTTGCGAATTAAATCATTTAAAAGCGATTGCTGCTGATCAGGGGCAATATCCTGCTGATAAAAAATAGTCAGGTTACTAGAAAAAGCCCGCAGCTCGCGGACGTTCCCGGGCCATGTATAATGTAAAAGTCTGTGCTCTAATTGTGCTGGAAGTCGCGCACCCTCGGCCATGGAATGGAGAAGTTCCGGGATATCCTCCACGCGTTTGCGGAGCGGAGGGATAACTAGGGGCAGGATCTTGAGTCGATAATAGAGATCCTCACGGAAGGTACCCTGCCGGACCATCTCGTTCAAATTCCGGTTGGTTGCGCAGATAACCCGTACGTCAATAGGGATCACACTGGTGGAGCCAACCGGCATCACTTCCCGCTCTTCCAGAACCCGTAGAAGGCGACTTTGAAGAGAGAGGGGAATGTCGCCAATTTCATCAAGAAAAATGGTGCCGTTATCGGCGGTTTGAAAGAGGCCCTGCTTTCCCCCTTTGCGTGCCCCAGTAAAAGCCCCCTCTTCATAACCAAAAAGTTCGCTTTCAATTAGGGTATCTGGAATGGCGGCACAGTTTACGGCCACAAAGGGGCTTTGACGGCGACGCGAGGCATTGTGGATGGACTGGGCAAACAACTCCTTGCCTGTGCCGCTCTCCCCAAAGATGAGGATGGTCTCATCTGTACCAGAATAGTACTGTGCCAGGCGAATTGCCTTTTGAACAGCGGGGGAGTGTCCTAAAATGTCTGAAAAGTGGTACTTGGCTGGCAAGGAGTTCTTTTTTACACCATGAGAGCACCGTTTTTCGGAGGAGGACGCGGCGATTGGGGTGAGCAGGATGAAACAGTGGCGGTGCTGGAGGGGGGACTCGAAGTGGAGGTGCAGTGTATAGGGCTTTTTCCCTAAATATACGACTTCCTTTTCCTCACGACCTTCGGACAGGGAGGCGGCGAGGTGGGCCAACTCTGGAAAACACGGGAGAAGCGGGTGGCCAGGCAATCCCTTCTGTCCGGCGGGCAGGAGACGGGCGGCGGCCTCGTTCAGCTCCACGATCTGTTGGTTCTCATCCAGGTGGAACAGAGCAGTGCCTGTAAGAGCGAGTGTCTGGGATAACTAGCTTTTGAGTAGTTGGTTCTGGGTGTGGATATCTTGTCGGTGGTACAGCTCAGATACCAGTTGCTGCATCACCGGTATATGGAACTGGTTCAAAAAGTCAGGCGGCAGATTATATATTTTGACAATTTCAGCAAGAGTAGAGGGAGTGATATTTCGGTATCCCAGGTTGATGTAGACCTTTTTGTTTTCTGGACAATAGCTGCGAAAACCGGCATAAACAACGGTGTCATAGGGAGTAGTGTCTATGTCACAGCCGGGCCAATAAGGGATATAGTTCAGATGATTGATCCCGAGCTGTTGCAGGTTTTCTACCAAATCCTCCGCAATCCGTCTGGGCTTGTTTGCAACCAGCACTGGCGTACCTTCGGGCAGTTCCAAAAGCCGATGTAAGTGATTGCTGTCCAAAAAACGCCGGGCAAATATGATTTGGCTGTTTGGAAAATATTTGTCGGCGTACGCAAGGGAGGTAATATTGACCAAAATAGCGGCGGGTTCTGCCGCAAGCGTGTGTACGGTGGCAAGGGTAACAGGGACAATATCCAGAGACGAGGAAAAAACCTGTGAGAGAATTTTACACATATAGTTACGGTCCAGCTCGTTTTCCGTAAAAACACCAAGAGTTTGTTTGGCCATAGGGTGTCCCTCCTTGAAGCGCATGGGTGAAACATTGCCTCTTAAAAGGATAACAGACAGAGCATGGCCCGTCAATGCAATTTGGACATTATTAAAATGATTTAAGATATCCAGATATGAGATACAAACAGATGTATGAGAAGAAAAGGATAAAACAAATTTGTGGGATTACTCCAAATATCTGCAAAGTATTTTGGCTAAAAAATAAAAAAGTTTAAAAAGGATTCATTTGCAGCGATATGGAATTAAAATTGCTTTTGATAATAGCGTCTGAGGGACCTCGGAGAGCTGCCAGCGTACAGCAGGTTAATAGGCAACAAAGTATGAGGAAAGGAAAGGCGGAAAATGGAGTTGGGAATCAAGGGAAAGAGAGCGGTAGTTACTGGGGCTGGTCAGGGTATCGGCCGGGAAACTGCTCTGGTCTTAGCCCAGGAGGGTGCCGTGGTCTGTGTAAGTGACATCAATGACAGCCGTGGAAAAGAAACAGTGGAGGAAATCTGTGGGAGGGGGGGAACTGGAATCTATATTCATGCGGATGTGGGGGTGCCGGAGGAGATCAAGCACCTCTTTCGGACGGCTGCAGAGCGGTTGGGAAGCGTGGATATTTTAATTAATAATGCAGCGATCTCCCCCAAAGTTCCATTTGAAGATATCCCGCTGGAGCAGCTTGAACAGGTTCTGCGGGTAAACCTAATGGGGGCATTTCTCTGTGCACAGGAGGCTGCGGCGCAGATGAAAGAAAAACGCTGGGGACGCATTATCAGTCTGGCCTCAATGGCGGGACGTTTTGGGGCAAATAAGTCCGGAGCGCACTACGCCGCTACCAAGGCGGGAATCGTTGGGATGACTCTAAGTTTGGCAAAGACACTGGGGCCGTACAATATCACTGTAAACTGCGTATCGCCCGGCCGCATTAATACGGAACTTACGAGGGTGCTGCCGCAGAAAGTCCAGAACGAAATCTGCAGTCAGATACCTCTGGGGCGTATTGGAGAGCCGTCAGAAGTAGCCTCCGTAATTGCATTTCTGGCATCAGAGCAGGCCAGCTATGTATCCGGCTCCTGCGTGGATGTGCTGGGTGGTTATATCGCATAAAGCGAAGGAGAATAAAAGAAAAGGAGGCTAAAACAGGCGGCAGAGCAATGGAAAAGAGAGCAAAAGACGTTTTTGTGAGGTGGAAAACATGTTGACAATCATACTGGTGGTAGGGTACTTCCTGTTTTGCGTGGGCATGGCCTTTTTTCTGGACTACAGAACCAAAAAAAGAAAACTGAATGAAACCGCAGTGGAGTACTCTACCGGTAAAAACAGCATGGGGTTGTTTATGGCTTTCTCGCTGATGTGCGGCAACCTGATCAGTTCCAGCTACATTATTGGCAACTCATCTGCAGTTATTGAGCATGATATCGCCTATCAGTGGACCTTCTACGGCTATATCATCGGCTGGGCGCTGACCTGTGCCTATATCCCCATTTATCGCTCCATCTGCTATAAATATGGCTGTTCCTCCTTGGGGGAAATCCTTGGAAAGCTGTTCAGCAAGCGGGTATCCGTCTGTGTGTCGGTCATGATCTTCGTATCTTTTGCCAGTGCGGTCAGCGCACAGACGGTCATCGTCTCCAATCTGCTTCAATCCCTGCTGGGCATCCGCAGCGAGGTTACCATGACCGTCACCATTGCGGCCATGATCCTGCTGGCACTTCAGGGCGGCATGAAGGGTCTGGCCCGCATCAATATGGTGCATGTGGTTGTACTTAGCGTGTCCGTTGTGGCAATTTTTATTGCGGTAATGACCTCTGTGGGATGGGACTTCGGACAAGTTTACCGTGCGCTGGAGCCCCAGGGTACCTTTAAGCTCATTGGAGGCTCCAGAAGCAATTCCTACATCATCGGTACGCTTGCCATTCAGCCCTTTGTTACGGTTGTAAATGCATTGTCCATCTCTGCGGCGATCGGCGCCAAGGACGCCAAGACCGCACAGAAGGCTCAATCCATCATGCCTATTTTTGCAATTTTCTTTTTTGGATTGGTCATCATAGCTGCCTGCTGTGGCAAGTTCCTGTGGCCCGACATGGATCCGGGGACTGCCTGGTACACCATTGCCGGTCATTACGGTCCCGCCATGGCGGCGCTGGCCAGTTGCGGCGTGCTGGCGGCCAGTATGTCTACGGCGCCGACCTACATCATGGTAATGTCCAGTACTGCAATGGAGCTCTATACTCCCCTGCGTAAGAGCCCTATGAGTGAGAAGCAGAAAATGTTTCTGACCAAGCTGCTCATTGTGGTATTCGGAATCCTGTTCCAGTTGCTCGGCCTGCTCTCCAGCGATGTGGTGGACATCCTGTCCAACGCGCTGACAGTGCGCGCGGTATGCGGTTTGACCTTTACCCTGTTTCTGCTCTGGAAGCGGCCTAACGAGAAGTCCATTTTCTACAGCATGGTGTTGGGTATCATCGTATGTGTTGTCTGGATCGTGTACGGCTACGTCTTCGGTACGAGTCCATTCGGTATTCAGATTACCTATGCCGGCGGTATTGTCGCACTGGCGACCCAGATCATTGTCACGCTGGTCACTACCAGGTCCGGTGAGCGCTCCGACAGCTACCAGCTTTATAAAGAGGCCAGAAAAGAGATGAAGGCTGCAATTGCCGCAGGCAAACGTGTCTGATAGAACCATTTACTAAGTCTAAATCAGAAAGGTATGGACAAGCGGATGAAAAAGCATGGAGGAAATGTAATGGCCGGCCTGCTGGCCGACTATGGTGTGACGGCGGTATTTGGTGTGCCCGGCGGGCAGACTTTGCCGCTCTACTACGGAATTTTGGATGAGGGGAACCGTATCAGGCATATTCTCATGAAGGATGAGATTGATGCCACCTTTGCCGCGGACGCCTACGCCCGTATCAGCGGCGGTATCGGAGTATGCGACGCCACCGCCGGCTGCGGTGCCATCAAGTTTATTTCGGGCTTGGCGGAGGCGTACAACACCTCCATCCCCGTCATCGCCATCGGTTCTGAGATGGAGGGGGATTGGCTGGCCGCCCGGTACCGCGGTACGGGCTCCCAAGTGGTAGACTCCAAGGAGGTGCTCAAGCCAGTGACCAAGTGGCAGGCGTGCCTGCCCCATGTGAACAAAATGCCGGAGTTGGTGCAGACTGCCGCCCAGATGGCGGTCAGTGGCCGTCCCGGACCCGTATTTATCGAGTGTCCATGGCGGCCCTTCCGGGAGGAATATACCGGGCCGGACTATGAGAGCAACCGAAAACTGGCCAGCCTGCCCGCCCACCGTCCTACCCCGTCCCGCGACGAAATCGACGAGGCGATCCAGGTACTGAAGGAGGCCAAGAGGCCGGTTATGCTGCTGGGCGGCGGTGCTTGGCGTTCCGGCGCCAGAGCGGAGATCACGGCGCTGGCAGAGCGCATGGCTATGCCCGCAGCCGCCTCCCTGACCGGAAAAGGTGTGCTGCCTGAGAACCACCCACTGTCCCTGGGTGTGGTAGGCAGTCTGGGCGGCAATGATGTCTCCAGAAAAATGGTGGAGGAGGCCGACGTGATTCTCGCCATCGGCTTTAAGTTCAGTCAAAACTCCACCTATGGCTGGACAATTCCCAGGAAGGGCCAGAAGGAGATCCGCATTGACATTGACGAGACTGAAATGAATAAACTGCATACTACAGATGTAGGGCTGGTAGGCGATGCCAAGGCCACCCTGCAGCTTCTGCTGGATCGGCTGGATGCGCAGAGAGATCCCACTGCTGTAGAGAAAGAAATCGCGAAGTTGTACCGCGCTTGGCGGAAAAAAACCGGCCGGCGGTGGAGGCTGACGATTGTATTACTCCGCAGAGGGTCGTCTCCTTATTGAATGAATTGTGCGGCGACGATACAATCCTGGCCTGCGACGCCAGTTTCTCCTGCGGCTGGGCGGGCAGCTTCTTTGACGTATATGGTGCCCGCCGTACCATTCTTCCCCGGGGCGCCGGCGGCCTGGGCTATGGACTTCCTGCCGGCATCGGCGCAGCGGCGGCGCGGCCGGGGAACAAGGTGGTGGTGCTCACCGGTGACGGAGGGCTGAACTACTGCTTAGGAGAAATGGCAGTGCTCCATGAGCAAAACATGGATGTCAAGGTGGTGGTTCTCAACAACAGCATCCTGGGTTGGATTAAGTGGTACGAGGCGGCCATGTGGGACGGCCGCTTTACCGAGGTGGACACCGAAACCATCGACTACGCCGCGGTAGCTAGGGGGCTCAATTGTAAAGGCATATCCATTCGGGACCCCAGGACCCTTCGGGAAGAGCTGAAGACGGCACTGGAGCTGGAAGGGCCAGTGGTCATCGACATCACCACAGCGGAAACGGAAGCATGTAAGTTTACGGATGATCCAAAGGCTGTGGCCTATATCCGGGAGAGCGCGGAGCAGAAAAAGCGAAAGTAAAGGCAGCTGGATATGAAAAGGGGAAATATGCCATGAAAGAAATCATATGGAAGCCGGAGCTGCACCGCTTTTCGAGCTGCAAGGAGTTCGTGGAGGAATTCCGGCTGGGTGCGTCCGACCTGATCCTGACCAACGAGTACATCTACCAGCCCTACTTCGGGGCGATGAACCTGGAGTGTGCCGTGCTGTACCAGGAGCAGTACGGCATGGGTGAGCCCACCGACGTGATGGCGGAGGCCATCCTGCGTGATGCGGCCGCCACGGGCTGCAACCGGGTTGTGGCCATCGGCGGCGGCACGGTCATCGACATCGCCAAGGTGCTGGCGGTGGGCGGCGGGGAGAGCATTGACGAGCTGTACGGCATGGCGCCGGAGCTGCCCAAGCGGCGGGAGCTGGTCCTCATCCCCACCACCTGCGGCACGGGCAGCGAGGTGACCAACATCTCAATTCTGAACCGGACCCGCCTGGGGACGAAGATGGGGCTGGTGGGGCCGGCCATGTACGCGGACGCGGCGGTGCTCATCCCGCAGCTCCTGGAGGGGCTGCCCTTCGGGGTATTTGCGACGAGCTCGATCGACGCGCTGGTGCACGCGGTGGAGTCCAGCCTGTCGCCGAAGGCGACGCCGTATACCAAGCTGTTCGGGTATAAGGCCGTTGAGATGCTCATCCGGGGATATCAGACGATCGCCCGGGAGGGGCGGGAGGCCCGCCTGCCCCTGCTGGAGGACTTCCTGATTGCGTCGAACTATGCGGGCTTTGCATTCGGTACGGCTGGGTGCGCGGCGGTGCACGCCATGAGCTACCCGCTGGGGGGAAAATACCACGTGCCCCACGGGGAGAGCAACTACGCAATGTTTACCGGTGTGTTGAAGAACTACATGGAGATCAAGCAGGACGGCGAGCTTGCGGTGATGAACCGCTATCTGGCGGAGCTGCTGGGCTGCGGTGTTCCGGAGGTATATGACCGGCTGGAGGATCTCCTGAACCAGATTCTGCCCAAGAAGCCGCTGCACGCCTACGGGGTGACGGAGGCGGATCTGGAGGAGTTCACCAGGAGCGTGATGGAGACCCAGGGCCGGCTGATGGGCAACAACTTCGTCCCTCTGGATGCGGCGCGGGTGCTGAAAATCTATACTGAGCTCTATTAAACGGCAGTAGGGCGGCGGAACTTCCGCCGCCCTACTGCCGTCTCAGACGCTTTTTATAAGAAAGAAAAACAGGGGTTGACTTTTGTGTAACACAAGGGTATAGAATGGGGCATACAGGGGGAAGAGGGCCGCAGGAGCGCCCCACGGAGCGGAACGGGTGCCGCAGTCCAGTTTCCGCGCGGAGGGCGCTCCCGGCGGGCCTCGCACGATCTCAATTGAAGAAGGAGCAAAGGGCTATGATTAAGTACAAAGCAAAGAATTCCTTGAAGTCTCCCCGGTTTGCCGGTGTAAAGACCTTCATGCGCATGGAGCACGTGGTCACCACCGACGACATCGACTTTGCCGTGGTCGGCATCCCCTACGACACCTGCGCCTCCTTCCGGGTGGGCACGCGCCTGGGGCCTGCCGCGATCCGCGACGCCTCCGCCCTGGCGGCCAAGCCCTTTAACGGCCCGCTGAATGTGGGTATTTTTGACTGGTGCTCCGGTGTGGATTACGGCGATCTGGGGTCTGTGCCCGGCTATATCGAGGAGTCCTTTGAGCTCATCACAGAGGGAATGCTGCCCTTCTTTGAAAAGGGGATTGTGCCAGTGGCCATGGGCGGCGACCACAGCGTCACCCTGCCCGAGCTGCGGGCCTGCGCCAAGGTAAACGGCCCTGTGGCGCTGATCCACTTTGACGCCCACTACGACACCATTCACGAGTACTTCGGCAAGCCGTACAACCACGGCACCCCCTTCTATCACGCGGCGAAGGAGGGGCTGGTGGACACCTCCAAATCCATCCAGGTGGGCATCCGCGAGGGGCTGTACGGCCCGGAGGACCTGACCAACTCCACCGATCTGGGCTACCAGGTGCTGCGCGCCGACGAGTGCCACAAGATGGGCATGGAGGCCGTTCTGAAGGCCATCCGCGCGCGGGTGGGCAGCGCCAAGGCCTTCCTGACCTTCGACATTGACTTCCTGGATCCCGCCTATGCGCCGGGAACCGGTACGCCCGTACCCGGCGGCTTCACCACCGCCCAGGCCCTGGAGCTGGTGCGCGGTCTGGCAGATCTGAATATCGTGGGCTATGACGTGGTGGAGGTCTCTCCCCCGTATGATCCCACCGGCATTACCTCCATTGCCGCGGCGGGCCTCATGCAGGAGTTCATCTCCCACGTGGCCTATAAAAAGAAAAACGGCATTGTCTTCTAATTTTTTGCACTCCACCTCAACTCTCTATATTCTCTTTTCGCGCAAAATCCATCCGGGCCCGGATGGATTTTGCGCAGAGCAGAAAGACGCCGGCGGAGCCGCTAAGACTCCGCCGGCCGCACCGGTACCTGGATCTCCATCAGCGTCTCGTCGGGATCGCTGGTGAGGGTGACGTCAATTTTGTAGAACTGAAAAATCATTCCATTCAGGACCCAGCCATGCTCCGCCATATATGTATGCAGGCGGGCAAAGGAGGGGTGGTACCGCTCCAGCTCGCCTCTGCGGTAATTCATACACAGGTAATCCCCCGGGGGTATCGTGCGCTTATGCTCGGACTCAATGGCGTCACGCTCCACAAAGATCATGGGGACGGCGGGAATATAATCGTCGCTGGGCTCCAGCAGGTGCCAGTCCGCGTAGACGCCGATACGGTCGCTGGCCAGGATGGGGGCCACCTCGTCCAGGTAGCGCTCCAGCCGGGTGAAGGCAAAGGCGTGCTCCCGGGAGCCGCCGGCAGGCTCTCCGAAGGTAATCATATACCGCTGGGGAAAGGCGCGGCAGAAGACCTTGTCCACCGGCGGGGGCGGGGTGATCTCACTCAGAAAGTGGAGCTTGCGGCGCAGAATTTCGCTGAGAAGCTGCTGTTTGCGGATCTCCTCCTCCAGCAGCTCCAACTGATGGAGGAGAAGCTGGTGGGATTTCCTCAAATTGCGGCCCGAAAAATAGTCGGTGATGTCGTGGATGGACATGCCAAGCTGCCGCAGCTCCTTGATGGTGCCAAGTTTTTCGTATTGGCGGATGGAATAGTAGCGGTAGCGGGTTTGGGGATCTACATAGTCCGGTGTGATCAGTCCAATACGGTCATAGTACCGAAGCGTTTCGCTGGTCACTTGCCGCAGCTTCGCAAGCTCTGTGATGGACAACAGATTTTCCTTGATGGGACTCACCTCCTGCGCGGATAAGACATTCTATCACAGGCGGTCGGACCTGTCAAAAGGCTCTTGTATTAGTGAAATTAAATAAAAATAGCAAATAATTACTGTGAGAATAAAATAAAATGCTGCACGAGAGAGAAAGATGCATTGACTTTTGTGTAACACAAAGGTATATGCTCGTTACAGACGGAAAGAGCGGCCCCCCCTGGCCGCACTTTTTCCTCAGACTCAGCGCCTCACTGCGGCAATTCCCCAATTCCACTTTGTTAAAACAGAGAACAAACGGAGGGCTTTATTATGCAGGAAAATAATATGTCCGTTTTTGGCACCGTGATCCGCAACGAAGAGATTGCCGATTTCATGCGCCTTCTGAATCTGGCGCGCGAAATCTTCAAGCAGGAGCTGACGGTGGTGGAGATCATGCCGGGCGGCCTGACCAACAAGAATTTCCGCGCCGTGACCGAAGACGGCACCCAGATTGCCATCCGCTTGGCCGGACAGGGTACCGCCAACTATATCAACCGCCCTGGTGAAAAGCACAATGCCGGTGAGATCGCCGGACTGGGCATTGCGCCGGAGATCTATTACTACGATCCCAAGACGGGTTCACAAATTGTTGAGTACATTGATGCGCCCACCATGCACCCCGTGGACTTTCAGACCCGGGACGAGGTACTGGTCAAGGCGGGAGCGGTCATGCGCCGCTATCACGACAGCGGCCTGGAGTTCAAGACCTCCTTTGATCCCGTCGCCAAGATTGACGAGTACAAGGCCATCCTGGACGAGCACAACTACGGGAAGCGCTACGAGGGCTGGGAGCGCATGGTGGAGGCGCTGGAGTGCATCCGCGCCGCCTACGCCAAGCAGCCGCCCCGCCGGGTGCCCTGCCACAACGACGCGCTGGCGGAGAACTTCATGCTCCAGGGCGAGCAGATGCGGGTCATCGACTGGGAGTACGGCGGCATGAACGACGGCTACTACGATATCGCCTGCGTCTGTGTGGAGAACCCCCTGGACGCCCGCTGCGAGGATGTGTTCTTCCGCGCCTACTGCGGCGGCGAACCCAGCGAGGAGGCCAAGGCCCGCCTGCTGATCAACAAGTTCCTGGTGACCTCCCACTGGTCTACCTGGTCGCTGGTTCAGATCTGCTACGGCAAGGACGCGGACTTCTACTGGGAGTACGGCCGCACCCGTGCGGTTCAGGCATGCTCCTTCCTGGACGACCCCAGCTTTTCCCGCAGCCTGACCCTGCTGGGCGGCTGACGGGCAGGAGGGGCAGCCCATGGAATTCATCGGAACGCTCATTACCTATCTCATGATGGCCTGCTGTGTCGTCGGCGGAATCTCCTACATTGTCAATGACCAGTCGGAGCTGGGCCGGGCCTTTCAGGACGGCCTGCACGCCATGGCGAACATGTTCATCCCCATTTGCGGGCTGATGGCCTCGGTTCCCTTCCTGAAAGTCTTCATCTCCAAGGTGTTCGGGCCGGTATTCGCCCTCTTTGGCGGAGATCCGGTGGTAGCCGCCGCGATCATCATGCCGCCGGACTGCGGTTCCTTCGCCCTGGCCACCGAGATCGGCCAGAGCGCGGATCTGTTCCCGGTGATCATCGCCATCGGCTTCATGTGCGCCTCTACCATCGCCTTCAACGTCCCCATCGGCCTGTCCATGCTGGACAAGGGGGATCACAAATACCTGGCCCTGGGCACCATGAGCGGCTTCCTCTCCGTGCCCTTCGGCGTGTTCATCACCAGCGTCATCGTGATGTTTACCCACCCGGCCATCCGTTCCACCTTCTCCAGTGTGGGCGAGCCGGATCATGTGGTGATGCTGACCCTGGGGATGCTCCTGCGCAACATGATCCCCCTGGTGGTCATCTGCGTGCTGCTGGCCCTGGGGCTGAAGTTCTTTCCCAACGGGATGGTCAAGGGCTTCATGGTGTTTGGAAAGCTGATGACCGGCGCCCTCACCCTGGTGGTGGTGGCCTGCATCCTCCAGCACTACACCGGCCTGTTTACCGACATTCTGGGCGTCGGCTGGGGCTTTGATCCCATACTGGCCGACGAGGAGAACACCTTCCGGGCCGTGGAGCTGCTGGGCACCATCGCCATGATGCTCACCGGCGCCTTCCCCATGGTGACGCTGATCCGCCGGTATTTGGGCAAGCCCCTGGAAAAGCTGGGCCGTCTGGCCGGGCTGGAGGCCAGCGGGAGCGTGGGCCTGGTGGCCTGCCTGCCCAACGGCCTGGCGATGTTCCCCTTTGTAAAGGAGATGCGCCCCCGGGACAAGGTGGTGTGTATGGCCTTCCTGGCCTGCGGCGGATACAGCCTGGGGGACTTCCTGGCCTTCAACGTCAATTTCCAGCCCAATCTGCTGGTTCCCGTGTTTGTGGGGCAGATCTGCGGCGGCATCATCGGCATCCTGTTTGCAAAGCTCCTGGCGGTTCCGCAGGTGCGGGCGCTGGAGCGGGAGACGGCAGTGTGAGACACGCGGGGCGGGCCTTTTCGGCCCGCCCCGCGTGTTGTGGTTCTCCGTCTTGGGCAGCAGAAACGGGCATTCATCTGGATGCCAGCGTTCTCAAAATTCAATGCAATTCAGATATTGCAAAGTCTCGATGAACCAACTTGAAGCATGTCCGGGCCTTTGCGGGCCGCGCCGTCCCCAGCATGAAAATGCGGAAAGGGGAGCCGTCCTCCGGGCGGTGAAGATCAAAATAAAAAGGACATCCTGACGGATGTCCTTTTCTGGTGGAGACGACAGAACTCGAATCTGTGACCCCTTGCGTGTGAAGCATGAAAAACAAAACCCGGCTATTCATTGATACTTAATACTTTCTCCTGTTGAGCTTTTTGAATTTGCCCCGAAGTTTGCCCCGAAAAGGCATTTTCCACAGCTCCTATCAGCTCACCAGGTGTGTTGCCGACCACGTGGCTATAGATGCCGAGAGTGACCTTTATATCGCTGTGCCCGGCAAGATACTGTATCTTCTTGATGTCCATGCCGGACTGGCAAAGACGCGTGATATAAGTATGGCGAAGCAAGTGCGGAGTCACCTTGAAGTCCAGCGTCTGCTGGATTTGTGGGCCGCGCCTTTTAGCCTCTTTCTCAGGGGTGGCCGCTGAAGCTTTGACTGTGCGCCGCCCGATAATTGCCATGAGATTACGTACAGTCTGGAGACTAGCATTTGAACCATTTTTTGCGGGAACGACGAAGACGCTATTACTCTTGGACTTTGCAGCGCGAAGGGCGTCCGCCAGCTTGCTGGGCAGAGGAATGGTACGGTGAGCCGCTTTCGTTTTGAGCAGGGAGGGGAAGATACCCTTTCCACCGTCAAAGCGCACCGCGTTGTTTACGGTGAGGTGGGGGGCGGCGGCATTGAGATCCAAGTCGCTCCAGCGCAGGCCACAGATCTCCTCTCGCCGTAGGCCGGTGTAAAGGCCGATCAGCACGAAGAGATAAGCGCGGGTGCCCTTTGTGGCATCCTCCAGAGCGGCGCATTGCTCGGGTGTCAGCGGCACCTTCTCCTCGGTGGGGACACCACCCGCCTTTATTTTGGCACAGGGCGAACGGAAAATCAAGCCATTTTCCACCGCGCAGTCAAACCCCATGTTCATGACGCCCAGCACCTTGGTTTGGAGAGAGTTTGACTTGCCGGCAAGGGCCGCCATGACACGCTGACAGTCCTCCGGCTTGACGGACCTTAGCCTATACCCTCCGATGATGGGGCAGATGTGGTTGTTGATGGCGTTCACATAGTCCCGTCGGCGAGAGTAGGAAAGCCCATCCTTCCGGTTCGTATACCACTGTGCAAGAAGCTGGGCAACGGTCGTTTTGTCATCCAAGATGACCCCCATCCGCTGGGCAGTCTCCAGGTCGTAGAGCTTGGCCCGCAGTTCCTCTTTACTCTTGGCGCGAACGTCTTTGTAGGCACCGCTTTGCAGCTTGACCCGTTTACGGTAGTACCCGGTTTTTTCATCAAAATAAAACTCGGGGCGTCTTGCCATCTTGAATCCCTCCCACAAGTATGATAATATGAGAGGGTGATATGGGCCTGTCAAACCTTATCACCCTCTATGTGAGCCGTCCTTGGTGTTGGTAGCACCGGGGGCGGTTTCTTACAACATATTACATTGACAAACACCTTTGTTTTGTATATACTATAGCCAAGCTAACTCGTGAAGGATAAAAGCTGGGTTCCCGAATGGGAGTAGGTGGCATCACCAAGAATCCCAAGCTCCTGGGGTTAGCGTCTTTTTTTCTTTAGCTGCTCTTTGAGACTTCGGATAATATTTCTGGGGTCTTTTTTTATTTCATCCGCAATAAAGTCGATGGCTTGAATCGAATAGCTATATGTCGGCGCAGCATTGACCCTAAATATGTAGCAAAATTTAGGGTTTTCTTTCATGGAGTAGTAAGTAGTAAATAAATTGAAGTGATACATATTGAAGGAGACCGCAGATCCATTGTATAGCAGTTGAACTTTAGCCCGTAAAAGCCGGCTATTTACCTCTTTTAGGCATTTTTTAGCGGTATATTTAAAAGAGTCGTTTGGGTCTTTAAGTTCTTTAATTATTTGTATTTTTGCATCCGAATCATTCGCTATACCAAAGGTTTCTGTAGCCTTTCGCCTATCCTTTGTAAGGTAATGATAATGTTCGACACGGATAGCAAAATCGCTATTATTATGCAAAATTTCTGAATCAATTACTTTGCTTGTTGATAGTAATTTTTCTGAGATTTGCCCTGGGTATTTAGCCCTTATCTCTGCTTCGTTTAACCCACACATACTCACAGATAGCGCTAAAAAATTTTGCGGGACTACGGATGTCATATCTATCCCATGAAACTCAGACATTTTTTCCGTAAAATTAAATATACATGCTTGAAAAAGGGGGATATATACCATCTCATATTCTTCCACGATAAAATGAGTACTTGTATTCCGAAGCTCGACTATGCGCAATAGGTTTTTGCGAATTGGGGCATGCTCATTTGTAAAAACTATTTTAATACAATTTTCTAACGTAATAGTGCGATTTGGGTTATCCTTATAATAAATTTCATGTTCACCTAATGTATTGATGATGTGAGCCTTGAGCATAAGCTCCCAGGCGTTACAGATAAAAAAGCTAAACCCCTCGACCCTGTATCGGATAGACGGTTTATTGTATACCTCAATAGCTAAAAGGAAAGCTTCTTTGGATTTATCAAGCAACTTCTCTGCAATAACAGAATTGGTAGCCATGTTTCCAGTCCCCTCCTCTCTATTTTACTGCTCCTCCGCGGCAGGTTACTAAAAATACAACTCTGTTGCAAGATTCCCATGCGTGTACCAGCAGACAGCTTTCCTCATAAATTCCTCAGTGACCCCAAAATGTTCAGCTAAATCCCACAGATCTGTATGTCCATCAGCCACGGCTTGATCCAGATCATCAGCGGACAAGCGCAGTTCAATGGCTCGTTTATCCGCACGGTTCTCATGCTTTTTCCGAATATCGCAGGTGGCATACTCATTATAGAAGGCCCCTGTATCACAATGCCCAATTTCATGCAGGCCCTTCACTAGTTCATCGGCATCGGACAAAAGGGTAAAGGGGTCAATCGCAATAAAGCATTTGCAATCCGATACTCGCATAACAGATATACTTTCAAGCCCGTCGCAGTCTAAATTGTACCAATAAACATCATACCCCTGCTGTTCGGCATACTCGTACAGTTCAACTACATTATTTATTTTTTTCGTTTTCTTGGGCAAATTTTGCGAACTGTCTAACGCGGTCGAGGACATCATCGTCTATCTCCCTTGTTCCCCACAAAGCAAATTTAATATCATCGTCGCTGACTTTGCGCTCACCCTCTTGGGTGGGCGCTTTTTTTGTTTCTTCTCCAGTCAGGAGGTAATCAGTGGTGACGCCGAAATAGTCGGCAAGAGATTGTACGGCATCTCCGTTAGGGATGGCTCCCGCTTTCCATTTGTTCCAAGCGGTACGACTCAGCCCGCAGTCTATACAGGCTCTTTGCTTAGAAACGCCCTTTTGCTTGCACAAATCTTCAAACCTATCAAAAAACACGAAAAGCAACCTCCTAGTTTGGTTAAAACATAGAAAGCTACTGAAGTTGCTTTCTGCCATTGACAGGCAACCATGGTTATCGTATAATAAGCTCATGGAGCAACTTAAGTCATCTTTCTGTTCTGTTTGTCGGCAACAACATAGTATCATGAAAGATAACCTAAGTCAACATCCTTATATCAAAAAGGCAACTTTCGTATTCTTCACTAAAAGGAGGTGGACGGAATTGGTGGAAATGAAGGGGGTGAGGGAGGGGTACACGGTCAAAATGGGTTTCTTCGGGAAGCCCACCCCACAGGTAGTTCAAGTGTCCTTTGAAATGCCTTACCCCGATTGGTTGCAATTAGAAAAGTCAGATTTGTGGCGGAATCTTCTGGAAGTTCTTGAAGCCGCTCAAAGAGAACCAGACCGCTGATCGCCCCAAGTTCGGAAAGCTGGATGGGAAGCGGATATGATTTTTCTACATCGGTTCCAATGATTTCTTTCTTTGCATCACGCCGGACTTCTTCATACACAATAGTTGGGTTTGGGGTGCAGTCAATTATTTTCCCGTTCAGAAGGAGGGCGACCCTGGTAATAGCAATCGGGAGTCTGGATTTGTTTTCAAACATTATCCGCAAAAAAGTAACGTCATTGAAGGACTTAATGTCAAGGATCGAAATATGCAATCGCTTTCGGTTCCTGTGCCACGTACAAACCAATCCGAACAGTGACATAACAAAGCCAAGGACGCCTGCAATATCCACTAAGTCACTCAAAGAAAGATTGTGGATAAAAGAAATGAGTTGAATAAACATCTGAAACACCTCCTCGTGAGGCTATTCTACCAGAACAGAAAGAAGGTGACAATGGTATGCCTGCAAAGTGGACTGCTGACCTGCTGGGCGAGATGCACCTGGCCGGAGTCACAGCCAAGCAGCTTGCTGCTGAGGTCGGATGGAACCCCAAATATCTCAGCGTTGTGCTTAACGGACATAAGGAGCCGAAGGGTGCGGAGGAAAAACTGAACGCAGCTCTTGGGAGACTTGTTTCTGATCAGCGCCAGAATACCACAGAGTAAGTCCAATAAACCGGACAATAAAGCCCGCCCCTGACGGGGCGGGGCCGGGAAAGGAGGAAGTATAGGAATGGAGCAAAGCACACTGCTTACTGCCCAGGAGATTGCCTCACGCTGGGGGGTATGTGTTCACACCGTTTACCGCCTGGCGTACAAGCGGGACGGGCTACCCGCCTACAAGGTGGGGCGGTGCGTCCGCTTCAAGGAAGAGGAGGTCGCGGCATACCTGGAGAAGCAGACCGTGAAGCCGGCTGAACCGGCGGCAGGAATGAAGATCGGCAAATTCCAGTACAAGCCCGGGATGAAGGTGGTGAGTTTATGAGGAGTGAGTCCCGCAACGAGCGCCGCCGGGCACGCCGGGAAGCTGTGAGCGCGGTAGTGTTTACCGCCTGCATTATCCTCTGCTGTGGCTTGCCTAACTGGCTGGAGGTGTGGCTGTGCGCTATCTGATAACGAGCATTGCGTCGCTGTGCCTGTTGCTGTTGCTGGTGGTCCTGGTAGAGGGAATCAGCGCCCCAGAGCAGCCGGCCGCAGAGTCACCGGCGCCTGTACCGAGCCAGAATCCGGGTATCTTCACCATCCCAGCCCCCGATGGCCTGGAGGAGCTGGACGGCTTGTGGGTTGCGATCCCAATAAACTGATGAAGGAGATGAAAACCATGGAGGATCTGTACCAGAAGAAATCGATTCTACAGATGGCCCGGGGGGCCATTCAGGAGCGGGCCGACTACGAGATCACCAAAATCCTGGACAATATCCTGGACCCCAACACCTCGGCCACCGCGGCCCGGAAGCTGACGCTCACCCTGACCCTCAAGCCGGACGACACCCGGCAGAACATCGCCGTAGGCGTGGTAGCCAAGAGCACCCTGGCGGCTACCAATCCCGTTACCACATCGCTGTACGTGGCAGACCAGGACACCATTGTGGAGATGGTTCCACAGCTGCCTGGACAGATTGATATGGACGGAGTTGAGGAGGACGCGGCCCCGGTTCTGAAGCTCGTAAAAGCTATGTAAGGAGGAAGCCATCATGTTGAAAGAAGCCATTCAGCACATCCAGGAGACCGCCAACAAGCCCTTTATCCAGGAAATTGACGGGAACACCTACATCATCGACCGCGAGGGCCAGTACGAGCAGGTCAAGCCGGAGCTGGATTACCCGTCGGAGCTGATCCTGACCAGCCTGGACGCCCTGGTAAAGCTGGTCAAGACTGAGGCGTCGGAGCTGGACGCGCCGCTGTACATCACCATTCCGGATCATCTGACTGCCGTCTGCTTTGGCCAGCCGGACAGTGAGCTGCGCTTCAGCCGCGTGAACTACTACCGGGCCAAGGCCACTGACGTACCCGGCTGGCAGTCTGATGTGAAGATGGGCTTTGAGGAGATGCAGATCGCCCTGCGCACCCGCTTCCAGGAGACCTCTGACTCCCACTACGCCATGAAGCTGCTGTCCGACATCACCACCGGCGGCAAGATTACTTTCAACGACAACGGTATCGCCACCAGTGTTGTGACCCAGAAGGGGGTGGCGCTCCAGGCCAACGAAGCCATCCGGCCCATTGTCCGGCTCAAGCCCTATCGCACCTTCCAGGAGGTGGAGCAGCCCGAGTCCCCCTTCCTGATCCGGGTCAGCGAGCGGGGCATCAGTTTCACCGAGGCCGACGGCGGCATGTGGAAGCTGACCGCCCGGGAGACCATCAAGAAGTTTCTGGAGAAGCGGCTCCAGCAGGAGGTCAGCGAGGGCTCCGTTGTCATTGCCCTGTGAGCAAAAAAGCCCCGGCCGGGTCTGCACACCCGGCCGGGGGTGGGGCATCGCCCCAAAGAACTACAGCCCCATTTTAACAGGGGCAAAAGGAGTTGTCAAATGAGAACCACTAAAATCATCATCAAAAATTTGTTTGGCATCAAGGAGGCCACCCTGGACGGACGCTCGGTGGAGCTGTCCGGCCCAAAGGGCGCCGGCAAGACCTCCGTGTTGGACGCCATCCGCTTCGCTCTGACCAACAAGAGCGACCGGGATTATGTGATCCACCAGGGCGCTGAGGAGGGCGAGATCCTCATTGAGACGGACACCGGGCTGCAGATTGACCGGAAGGCCCGCTCTGAGAAAGGCAGTGTGGTCAAGGTTCGGGACGGTTCCATGGTGCAGACCCGGCCGGCGGAGTTCCTGGCACAGATCTTTACTCCCCTACAGCTGGATCCGGTGAAGTTTACCCAGCTATCCCGCCAGGAAAAGAACCGTGAGATCCTCTCACTGATCGAGTTTCCCTGGGATATGAACTGGATTTCGGAGCAGTTTGGCGAGATTCCGGCCGGGGTGGACTACTCCCAGCATATTCTTCAGGTGCTCAACGACATCCAGGCCGAGAACGGGAACTACTTTCAGAGCCGCCAGGCCCTGAACCGGGATATCCGCAACAAGCAGGCCTTTATCGCGGATATCGCCAAGGATATTCCGCCCAACTACGATTTCGACCGCTGGAACGACTACCCGATGGCGGAGAGGTACCGGGAGCTGGAGCAGCGCCGGAGCGAAAACGCCAGGATTGAGCGGGCCAAGGCTTTCCTGAGCAGCCAGCAGGACAAGCTGCGGGGCCTGCAGGGGGAGCATGACATGGCGGTGGCTGCGGCAGACCGGGAGATTGCCGCCGAACGGGAGAAGCTGATGGCCGAGATCTCTCGTATGGAGGCTCAGATCCAGGCAGCCCGGGAGAAACTCGCCGGGCTGGATCAGAGGCGCCAGGATCGGGTGGCGGCCATCGATGCGGATCTCGCCGCCCGGCGGGCCAAGCTGGATGCCGACCTGGAGGTGGCTGCCCGGTATGCGGACACGCCCATGCAGGACATAGCAGAGCTGGCCGCGGACATCGATACCGCCGAAGCTATGCGCAAGCACCTCAATGAGTACCAGCGTATGGTGGCCATGCAGGGCGAGGTGGAGCAGCTGGCGGCCAAGTCCGAGGAGCTGACCCGCAAGATTGAGCTGGCCCGGGATCTGCCCGGGCAGATTCTGGAGACGGCCTCCATTCCCATCAAGGGCCTCACGGTGGAGAACGGCGTTCCACTCATCCATGGCCTGCCCATCAGCAATCTGTCCGACGGGGAGCTGCTGGAGCTGTGTGTGGACATCACGGTCAGCAAGCCCGGCCAGCTGGGCATCATCCTGGTGGACGGCGCTGAGCGGCTGGACGATAAGAGCCGGTCGGCCCTGTATGAGCGGTGCAAGGCCAAGGGCCTGCAGCTCATTGCTACCCGGGTGAGCGACTCCCCGGAGCTGGAGGTGGTGGAGCTGTGACCCCCGCCGAAAGAATGATGGCTGAGCGGAAGCGGATCGAACAGTCCGGGGCCTGCTATGTTACCCCTTTCCGGATGGCAAAACTGATGGAAGCAGCCGGAAAAATTATGAACATCATGGTCAAGGCAGATACGAATATCTGCTATGAGGAGTGCAACATCATCTTGGCGCTGGTAGCGGCCGGGATCTCATGTGTAACGGAAGGAGAGGATGACGATGATGCCGAAGGATAGGCTCCGCCAGCTCACTGGAGAGGAGCGGCTGGGTCAGGAGCGGGAGTCCGAGTATCTGGGGGCGGAGGACATTGACGACGGTGTGGAGCCGGTGCTGACCATCTCCGGGCTGTGGAACGGCATGGTGACCCTCCAGCGGGGTAAGGAGAAGAAGGACGTGCTCACCTTCGAGGAGGAGCGGGTGCCCGGCATTCTCCAGGTGCGGCCCCTGATCGTCAACTCTACCAACCGCAAGGCCCTGCGGAAGCTGTACGGGGACGCCAAGGCCGCCACGCTGGTGGGCAAGCGCATCCAGCTCTACATCGACCACAAGGTGAGGGATCCCCAGGACGGGGGGTACACCGACGGCATCCGCATCCGGCCTCATGTGCCCCGCATGGCCCCGCCCCCGGTTCCGCCCTGTACCGACTGCGGGCAGGAAATTAAGCCGGCCGAGGGCAAGAACGCCGTATGGCTGGCCGCATATACCAAAAAACACTATGGTGCGCCGCTGTGCGCCGCTTGCGCCCAGAAGCGCAAGGAGGCCGCGCAGGCCGCCGGAGGAGAGGAGCAGCCGCTATGATTCTGACAGCTGAAAACTATTACAGCCAGGAGGCCAACCTGGCCTATATGTCCGCATCCCAATTCAAGGCCTTCGACCGCTGTGAGGCGGCGGCGCTGGCGGAGCTGGGGGGGGAGTATATCCCCCCGGCCTCCACGGCCTTGTTGGTGGGCGGCTATGTGGATGCCTGGTTCTCTGGTGAGCTGCCCCTGTTTCAGGGGCAGCACCCGGAGATCTTCAAGCGGGACGGCACCTTGAAGAGTGAGTACATCAAGGCCCAGAGCATTATCGCAAAGATGGAGGATGACGGACTCTTCTCTCTGCTGATGGGCGGGCGCAAGCAGTACATCGTGGTCGGAGAGATCGCCGGCATCCCGTTCAAGGGTAAGCTGGACAGCCTCCTCAGTGCGCGGGAGTGCATGGATATCATCCGATTTTATCCGGAGACCCGGGCCGTACTGGGGGAGATCCCCAGGGGCGCTATTGTAGATCAGAAGTGCATGAAGGACATGAAGCCCGTGTGGAGCGAGGAGGAGCACTGCAAACTACCCTTTGTGGAGGCATACGGATACGACATCCAGGGAGCAATCTACCGGGCCCTGGAGGGGCATCAGCTCCCGTTTATCCTGGCGGTCGGAACCAAAGAAGAGGAACCGGACATCGGGACTCTGTATATCTCGGACGCGGATCTGACCTCTGCCCTCTATCAGGTGGAGGATCGGGCGCCCAGGTACCAGGCCATCAAGGAGGGCCGGGAAACCGCCCGGCGCTGTGGGCGCTGCGCCTACTGCCGGGCGACCCGCAAGCTGACCGGCATCATCAATTACAGGGATCTGGTCGAGGATGATGGATGATCTTGCGTCCGAGATTAAGCGTCTGCTCCCGGCACCGGTGGTGTTTTCTGCCTATGGCCTTCCCTTAAACCGGAGCGGCTTTGTACAGTGCCCCTTCCACCAGGGAGATCGTCACGCCAGTCTGAAGGTCTATTCCGAAAATAAGACTGGCTGGCACTGCTTCGGTTGCGGCGCCGGCGGCACGGTGATCGACTTCGTCATGCGTTACTTCGGGGTAGACTTCCGGGAAGCCTGCAGCCGCCTCAACGAGGATTTTCATCTTGGCCTGACTGACCGTAAACCGACCCGGGCGGAGCTGTCTGCCCGGTTTCAGGCTAGGCAGGCGGAGGAGGAGCGGAAGCGGGCGGAGGCTGCGGCATACTACCGGGCGGTGGAGGAGCATCGCCGCCTGCTGGAGACCGTCAAGGCGCTGGAACCGGCCAGAGACGCCGCGGACTGCATTCACCCTCTGTATGCCGACGCGGTAAAGCGGCTGCCATATTTGGAGTGGTGGCTGGAAGAACATATTGAAATGGGTAGGTAATTGCATGGGAGACTGGACGTACAAAACAGAAGATTTCCTGACGCCGGCTCCCTATGAGGCGCTCTATCAATTCCACGACCGGCCCTTCCTGCACGAGACAAAGCTGCAGGAGCTGGCTGTATACGCGGTCAATCAGGGCTTCCGAGGCTTCAAGTCCATGTATAAGAAATACATCGAGAGCTTGAAGGCCCAGGCCGGAACGGTCTATGTGGACAACGTGACCAGCTTTACCGGCCAGCCCCTGGAACTCAATGCGGGGGACTGGGACGCCACCGATCTGGGGGTCTGCCGCCGAAGCGGCTTCGTGGACGAGGTGGCCTGTCCTCACCCTATCATGCCGGTGGAGCGCCTGGTCAACATCGACACCGGAGAGGAGAAACTCAAACTGGCCTTCCGGAAGGGAGCCGTCTGGCGGCGGCTCATCGTCAGCAAGACGGTGCTGGCCAACGCCAACCGAGTGACCGAACTGGCCGGCAGCGGAATTGCCGTTACCAGCCAGAACGCCAGGGCCTTCGTGCAGTACATATCCGACCTGGAAAACCTGAACTACGACACCATACCGGAGCGGAAGTGCATCGGACGGCTGGGCTATATCCGGGATGAGGGATTCTCCCCCTTTGTAGACGGGCTGATCTTTGACGGCGACGCCAATTTTAAAGCGCTGTTCGCCACCGTACGCTCCCACGGGGAGGAAGAGAAATGGCTGGACATGGCTCGGGAAGTACGCGGCATGTCCACCACTGCCTGCATCATCCTGGCGGCTTCCTTCGCCTCAGTGCTGCTAGAGCCGCTCAACTGCCTGCCCTTCTTCGTCCACCTGTGGGGTGTGGATTCCGGCACCGGCAAAACGGTGGCGCTTATGGTGGCCGCCAGCGTATGGGGCGACCCGGCGGTGGGCAGCTATATCAAGACCTTCGACGGCACGGTGGTGGGCCAGGAAAAGACGGCGGCCTTCCTCAACAATCTGCCGCTCTGTCTGGATGAATTGCAGCTGGCCAAGGACTCCAGAGGGCGAACTAACTTTGACGTGTATAAGCTGGCGCAGGGCGTGGGACGCACCCGGGGTAACCGTGCCGGCGGAGTAGACCTGACACCCACTTGGCGCAACTGCATACTGACCACAGGCGAGTCTCCCTTGACTGGGACGGCCAGCGGGGCCGGCGCTGTGAATCGGGTCATCGATATTGAGTGCAAGTCCTCCAACGTGGTCATACGGGACGGCATGCGGATCTCCGGCCTGGCAAAGCGCAACTACGGCTTCGCCGGCCGCCGGTTCGTGGAGGAGCTGTATCGGCCCGGCGTCATCCAGAAGGTGGATGAGCGATACCGGGATCTGTTCCGGGCCTTGTCTGACCGGGATACCACTGAGAAGCAGGCCATGGCGGCGGCCGCCATCATCTGCGCGGACGAGCTGGCCTGCGCCTGGATTTTCGGCGGGTCACAGCGGCCTTTGACTGTGGAGCAGATTTCGGAGTTCCTGGCTTCCAAGGCCGCCGTGAGTGCCGGAGACCGGGGCTACAAGTACCTCTGCGACTGGGTTACGCAAAACAGCAACCGGCTCTGTACCAGGGCGGAGAACCCGAACCAGGAGGTTCTGGGCGCCCTGGACGACCGGCACGCCTACATCATCCGGTCTGTATTTGAGCGCATCCTACAGGATGCCGGATACTCCACGGCTGCCATGATTTCATACTTGAAGGAGAGTCATTTGATCATCACCCGGGGGCGCAACAACACCCGGGGCAAGCGCATCAACGGCATCCCGACCGAGTGTTTCTGCCTGGTACTCCCGCCTGTGGATCTGGACGACGAAGATGCGCTGGACGAACTGCCGCTGTGAGGGACATGTGGGAGCCCGTGGGACAGCGTGTCCCACACCCGCAAACCGTTGCGGCACTAAGGTTTGAACCGTATTAAAAATAGGGTGTGGGACTGTGGGACAAAAAAACACAGCCCTATATAAGGGAGTTTTGTGTGGATAGAATTACCAGTAAAAAACGCCGTGGGAAATTTGCGATTTTATGTCCCACAGTCCCACGGTTACACGCAAAGCCTTGCGGCTCTAAGAACTGAACCGTGGGACACACTGTCCCACACCGTCCCACAGTCCCACGAGCAGGAGGGAATATGGAACTAAGACCATACCAAAGAGAGTGCATTGAAACCATTGAGGCCCAGGCGCCCGGGGCATATCTGGCCCAGATGGCCACCGGGCTTGGGAAGACGGTGACTTTTGCAAACATCCCGCGTCACGGGGAACGGATGCTGATCCTCTCCCACCGGGAGGAGCTGGTGGAGCAGCCTCGAAAATATTTCGACTGCTCCTACGGTATTGAGAGAGCATCCAGCCGCAGCCACGGGGAGGAGGTCGTCTCCGCCAGTGTGCAGAGCCTGGTACGCCGGCTTGACCGCTTCCGGCCGGATGACTTCCGTCTCATCATCTGCGACGAGGCTCACCACGCGGCGGCCAGAACCTACCGGGCTATATTCGACTATTTCCGCCCAGAAAAGCTCATCGGCTTTACAGCCACACCCAATCGGGGAGACAAGGTGCGCTTGGACACCGTGTTCCAGGACATCATCTTCCAGCGCGATCTCCGCTGGGGCATCCAAAATGGATACCTGTGTGACATCCATTGCCGGCGGGTGGACATCGGTTTTGACCTGTCCGCCGTCCACACCAGGCACGGGGACTATGCCCCCGGCGAGCTGGACGAGGCCATGGAGGGAACGGCGGACGCTATTGCACAAGCATATCAGGAAATGGCGGTGGGCGCAACCTTGATTTTCGCGGTGTCTGTCAACCAGGCCCATGAGATCGCCGGCAGGATTCCGGGGGCGGTGGTGGTCACCGGGGAGACGAAGGACCGGGCCGCCATTATCCAGGCGTTCACTGCCGGGGAGATCCCCTGTATCGTCAACTGCATGGTTTTCACGGAAGGTACCGATATCCCCCGGGTGGAGACGGTGATCGTGGCCAGGCCCACCCAGAGCGAGGCCTTGTACGCCCAGATGGTGGGGCGGGGATTACGGCTTTATCCGGGCAAGGAGCGGCTGGAGTTGATCGACTGTGTTGGTATCACCGGCCGGGCGTCCCTCTGCACGGCGCCATCCCTGTTGGGCATCGACATGGAAGTTGTTCCGGCCCGCAAACTGGAGAAGATCGAGGGGATGCTCTTCGAACTGCCTGACCGGGTCGCGGCTGCCACCGATACCCCGGAGAGCTGGATCAAAAATATTAAGCTGGTAGATCTGTGGGCTCAGGAGCAGAAGTACCAGCTCCACGATGTCAACTGGTTCAAAATGCCCGATGGGTCAATGGTGTGCAGCCTGAAGGATCGGGAGACGATCACAATCCCTTGCCCGGACGCCATGGGTATGGTGACAATGCCAAACGGGGAGCGGATGAAGATGCAAAAAGCCCTTGATCTGGCCTATGTGCGGCTGATCCGCGACTACCAGGATCAGCGCCACCTATGGGATCTGGAGGCTGTCCGCTGCTGGGGGAGATCGCCCGCTACGCCCAAGCAGCTGGAGATCATCCGCAGGCGGTGCAAGGGATTCGACGCGACTGGCCTGACCAAGGGCGACGCCAGCCAGATTATGAACCGGCTCTTCAACGGCCCGAAAAAGGAGAAGGGGAGGAAGAGCGCGTAATGGCGGTGCATGAATCCAAGCATCAAGAAGCGGTGATCAAGTGGAGCCAGCAGCCCAGCATCCGGTCTAAGTGGCCGGAGCTGGCTCTGCTGCATCATGTCAAAAATGAGACCCAGGGCGGCGCCCGCCAGGTGGCTATGGACAAGGCCATGGGCGTGAAGAAGGGCGTCCCTGATCTCTGCCTGCCGGTGCCTCGGGGAACGTATCATGGCCTATACATAGAGATGAAAAATGACGTCGGCCGGGCATCCCAAGAACAGAAATGGTGGGGGGAGCGCCTGACGGAGCAGGGATACCGATGGGAGGTATGTCACGGATGGAAGAGCGCAGTGCAGACACTGGAGTGGTATCTGAGCTTGAAAAGCGAGCCATGCGGGGGGATATGATGCCGGATGGCCTGTCGCTGGCGGAGCAGGAGTTGTTCCAGGGACTATCCTATCTGTACGCCAGATACCACCTGAAAGTTATCGACCGTGCCACCGGGAGCCGGGAGAAGGGTGCGCTGAAGCATACCTTTGCCCTGCGGAAGAGTTCCGAGGAGTTCGAGAGACGGTTGGCAGAGCAGAGGTCAACCATACTGCAAACGACCGAGACGGCGATAACCCGATATCGGAAGGAACGAACGCTGGAGGCCGCAGACGCGCTTGCCGACGCGGTGGATGGGGTGCTGATATGATCACCAGAGACCCCTAGGGCATCAGCGGAGCGCTGGAAAGCAGTCAAGGAGGAATCGAACGATGTACGATAAGACGCGCGCCCTTCTGGGCGACCACGAGGCGGCCAAGCGGCTGACGGAGGCGGGGGTGCTGCTGGCGTGTCCGTTTTGCAAAGGACATGTACGTAGAGTAATTGGATTTGGCGGCCTGAATTTCTTCAAGTGCAAAAAGTGCGGAGCAGTAGTCAGTTTTGACAACGACTACTACAACACCCACAAAAATGAGGCAATTACTGCCTGGAACACCCGCGCTTCGATTCTGAGCGCGGAGGTATACCGCCGCCCGCCGGAGGTATCGCCATGAGACACCAATATACCCGCGTAGAGCTAGAATCCATCACCCAGGAGACCGCAATCTACATCGAGGGAGCAGGGATAGCCCAGCTCCAATGGGGCGGGTTGGAGATTGCAGAGGGGTGCAGGGATGGATACCTCTACTGCAAGCACATCAAGCCGTTTAGCCTAGATCTGTACGGCCAATACTGGATGGCACTTGATGGGCCGCCGGAGAGGAAGGAGAACGCATGAAAACGATTTGCATTACTTGCAAAAATGACTGCAATAACGCCGGTACAACGGCCAGAATTTCTTGGTGCCCTCAGTACAAACCGGGACGAATTTTGTCCAACGCCGACCGCATCCGGACCATGGGCGACGCAGATTTGGCGAGATGGCTTGAATACGAGGGTGGAGGAGCCTGTGCAGAGGTTTATGGGTGGCTGGCGTGGCTCCAGCAGCCAGCGGAGGAGGGCGAGCATGAGTAGACCCAAATATCCGTGGTGGGGCTATGTCCGGGAAATCCTTCGGCGGTACCCTGACTACACAACAGAAGCCGAAGCCGCGGCGGTTACATCTGCGATAGCACAGACGGGGCAGATGCCAGAGGGGCAAAGCCGCCTTGCCGTGATCGGCATGGTGTTTTTCCGCAAGACCCACACACTTCAGGGAGCGGCGCTAGAGGTGCCATGCGGGTACGAGACCGCGAAGCGGTGGCAACGGTCATTCCTGATGTTGGTAGCGCAGAAACGCGGGTTACTGGACTAAAAGAATAACCACAAAAGCCAAACACCTGATGTAGGATGGAGACGTGGAGGTGTATACCTCTGCGCCTCCTTTTCTACCGCCCGGCACCGAGGCGGTAATATCGAGCCCCTACGCTGCTGCTTACTGCACGAGGTAGGCGGTAGCACCAAGAATTGACCGAGAGGTGGTGACATGCCGAATGAACAGAATCTTATACCGATGGATCAGCGAAGCCAGAGCGAAGCGAGAGAACTCGGGCGTGAAGGTGGCCGTGCATCCGGCGCGTCACGGCGGCGAAAGCGCAGCCTGAGAGAAGCGGCAGACCTGTACCTCTCTCTCCCGGTGGCGGACAAGCGGGCATGGAACAAGCTGGCCCGTGACGGCGTAGAACCGGAGGATGTGGATAACCAGATGGCGGTGATTGCGGGCCTGACCCTAAAGGCGGCCAAGGGCGACGCGAAGGCGGCAAAGGTGCTGTTTGACTTGTTGGGAGAGCAGGGGGCGGCGGGCGCCGGCGGTATGCAGGACATGGACGACGATCCGATCACCGCGTCGCTGAAGGAGGAGATGGGAAATGGGCTTCTCTGAAAAGCAGAGGGAGATTCTGCGTTTCCCATACCAGTGCTATGATGCGCTCATCTGTGACGGCGCGGTGCGGTCGGGAAAGACCTCAGTCATGTCGTTGTCCTTCTTCCTGTGGGCAATGGGACGTTTCAACGGCTGCGCGTTTGCACTCTGTGGGAAGTCGGTAGGGGCGGTGGAGCGCAACATTGTGACGCCGCTTCTGGCGGTGCAGTATTTGCGGCAGAACTTCACCATTTCCTACAGCCGCTCCGGCCATGTAATTACGGCCCGGCGTGGGGTGCGGGAGAACCGCTTCTACCTGTTCGGCGGCAAGGACGAGAGCTCCTACACGCTGATTCAGGGTATCACCCTGGCGGGGGTTTTGCTGGACGAGGTGGCCCTGATGCCCCGCTCTTTTGTGGAACAGGCCATGGCCCGGTGCTCCGTGACAGGGGCAAAGCTATGGTTCAACTGCAACCCGGAGGGGCCGCAGCACTGGTTCCGGCAGGAGTGGATTCTAAAGGCGGAGGAGCACAAGGCCCTCCATCTGCACTTCACCATGGAGGACAACCCGGCGCTGGACGAGGCCACCCGGGCCAGATACCGGAGCATGTATGCCGGGGTGTTCTACCAGCGGTACATTCTGGGCCTGTGGGTCATGTCGGAGGGGCTTATCTACGACATGTTTGACCAGACAGAGAATGTCTACCGGACGCAGGAACGCCCGGTGGATCTGGAATGGGTTTCCCAGAGAACCGTGGCCTGTGACTACGGTACCGCCAACCCTACGGTGTTTCTGGACATCTATGACCACGATGGAGTGATCCGGGTGGACAGGGAGTACCGCTGGGACAGCCGGAAGGAGCGCCGGCAGAAGACCGACCAGGAGTATGCCGACGACCTTCTGGACTTTCTGGGCAGGGAATGGTGCGCGGTGATCGTAGATCCCTCGGCGGCCTCGTTTATCGAGGAACTGAGGCGGCGGGGGGTGTATGTCATCCCTGCGGAAAATGAGGTGCTGGACGGCATACGCAAGACCGGAAGCCTGTTTCACCGCAGAAAAATTCTGGTCAGTGAAGCCTGTGCCGGCCTGCTGGACGAACTGGGCACCTATTTGTGGGACGAGAAGGCGGGCCAGCGGGGGGATGAGAAGCCCCTGAAGGAGCGGGACCACGGGCCGGACGCCCTGCGCTATTACATCAATTCACTGCCGGACTGGAGGTTCGAGTAAGTGTCCAGACGCAATAAAAGCCGCCCCAGGGGCGCACAACCAAATACCGAGGCGGTGAGCGTACAAGACGCATTTTCCAACCCGCTGTTCCGGCTGGGCTATGGCTCCCAGTCGCCGCTGGAGGCCACAGAGTATCCGCTGACCCGGATGACGGACAACTACGCCCTGCTCAACTCCCTCTACCGGGACAACTGGGTAGTACAGAACGTGGTGGGCATCATCCCGGACGACATGACAAAGAAGTGGTTCGCTCCCGCCGGAGCGGTGGGGCCGGAGCACCTGAAGGAACTGGATCGCGTTCAGCGCGTGACGGCGCTCCGGGAGCGGGTCAACGAGGGACTGCGGTGGGGCAGGCTGTACGGAGGCGCCGCCGGACTTATCATGATCCGCGGACAGGAGGGGATGCTGGGCCAGCCACTGGAGCTGGAGAGCATTTACCCCGGTACCTTCCAAGGGCTTTACATACTCGACCGCTGGCAGGGCGTGGTACCCGGTATGGAGCTGGTATTCGAGGGCGGAGAGCCGGTGCCCGCCTATTACTCCATCACCGACGCCAGGGGGAACACGGTGGCGAAGGTGCACCACTCAAGGCTGGTGCGGTTCACCGGCCGCGACCTGCCCTTCCTGGAGCGGGTGGCGGAGCTGTACTGGGGAGAGTCCGAGGTGGAGGCCCTATACAATGATGTGGTTAAGCATGACAACGTGGCCGCCAACATGGCCGCGCTCACCTTCCGGGCCAACGTGGACACCATGGAGGTGCAGAACCTGGACCAGCTCTTTTCCGTTACGTCCGGGGAGCAGCAGAGGCGGTTCTGGAATGTGATGCAGGCCCAAAGCGTGATGAAGTCCAATTTCGGCATGCAGTTGGTCAACCGGGGTGACCAGATTAAGAATACCCAGTACACCTTCACCGGGCTCCAGGAGGTCTACGACTCCATGTGCCTCGACCTGTCCGGCGCGTCCCGGATTCCGGTGACCAAGCTGTTCGGACGCTCCCCGGCGGGGATGAACGCCACCGGGGAGAGCGACCTTCGGAACTACTATGACTACGTGGACACGCTGCGGGAGGCCAAGCTTCGGCCCATTCTGGAAAAGCTGCTGCCGGTCCTGGCCATGTCAGCCTGGGGGGCGGTACCCGACGGGCTGGACATCACTTTCCCGCCCCTGTGGACTCCCACGGCGGCCGAGGTGGCGGAGATCGCGCTGAAAAAGGCCCAGGCCATCCGGGATACCTTTCAGGCGGGCCTGTTCCGGGCGGACACGGCTCAGAGGGAGCTCAAGAAGCTGGCGGACGAGACCGGGATGTTTGACAGTATTTCCGAAGAGGAGATCGCGGCCAACACCGGGAAAACCTACCAGGATGTGACCGCCCTGCGGGATCCATTGGCAGGGCTGGGGTACGGAGGGGAGATATCCGCCCCTTTTGAGGGGGCCGCGCAGGACGCGCTGACATGGGATTATTCGCCCAGCCAGCCAAGGGATAAAAAAGGGAGATGGACAAGCGGCGGCGGAAATAGTAAAATTGGGAAAACAAAGTACGCGCCGTCAAAGAGGGCGAACAAGCGGGGGAAAACCGTCTCAGCCAAGACCTTCGGTATTCTGCGGGGTGAGTTCAATACCAAATATCCGGGAGCCAAAACGGGACAACAAGGTCAAGTCAGCTATAAGGGCAAGCGGTATTGGCTTGAGGCGGATGGTAGCGGAAGTGTGATCGTTAAAAAGTCCTGGAAGGAGTGACGCTTGTATTATGGGGGAGAATGGACATTATCAGTTAATAGCGGCCCTGCGGCCCTTTGTCCATGAAGAGGAATCAAGAATTGAATCTTTTTTGGAAGAAGATTTAGAGTGGTTTGTTGAAGCGATAGAAGCATTTGGCGTGGAAGATTTAATGATGCAATATATAAAAAGAAATCCGAATGCTACCACACAAGAGCTGTATCATTATTTTTCTGATAATACTGGCGACTGCCCGCCAGGGCAGGAAGATATTTGGGAAGACAACGAGAGGGAATAAGCATGGCGAAAGACGATTACTTTGTGTTAGTCAATAAATTCCTGCGTTATCTGTATAAATGCCTGAAACAGAATATAGCCCCTGACTGGAATCTGCTGGCCCCCAACACAAAGGACTTCCCAGTCCACGAGGAATACTTCACCTACATGCTGGCCCATCTGCTGGCAGATGGATACATCGAGGGGATTGCAGAAGTCCGGAGAATTGGGAGCCCTGTTCAGTTCAAGGAAACCAGCGGCCTAAAAATCACTCCTGCGGGCATTGAATACCTGGAAGAAAACTCCACCATGAAGCGAGTGACGGAATTTCTTGGGCCGGCTGGTGAGATTGCGGGAACAGTCCTTTCTAAGTTCTGGTGATACTCTATGCCAACGCTGAATCGGGCGCCGAATGAGAAAGAGCTGGAAACGCTCGTCTCCATCTATCTAAGAGCGGAGACCGCCATCATCAACGAGATTGGGCGGCTTCGCTCCCAGGGCCTGGTGGATTACCACGCTGTGGCCGCCCTGGAGCGGGTGCAGGCCATCCTCCGGCAGATGGAATCAGACTGCTGGGAATACGTCCCAAAGATGATTGAAAAGCAGTTCTATGTCCGGGTGCCAGAGGCCCGGAAGGCCCTGGAGGTGCCGGAGACGGCGGCCAAGCACGCCGCAGGCTACGCCAACGCGGCCGTGCTCACGGGTGAGCAGCATGCCATTGTGGACCGGCTGGCGGCAAACTTGATGGGGGAGATTACCGACGCCTCCATGACTGTGATGGCTACCCTGCAATCCGCCCTGATTGGCCGTGTGGAGCCGGATGTATACCGCCGGGTGGGGCTGGAACAGGTGGCGGCGCAACAGGCCGCAGGACGCGGCGTGAACGCCTCAGTGCCCGCCTTTGTGCAGGCGCTCCGGCGGGAGGGCGTCCGGGCCTTTACTGACAAGGCGGGCCGGGACTGGAGCCTGCATACTTACTGCACGATGGTCTCCCGCACCACCTCCCGGCAGGCGGAGGTGCTGGCGGTGCTCACCGCGGACCCGGAGCACGACCTATACATGATATCCAGCCACGGCACCACCTGTGCGCTGTGCGCGCCCTACGAGGGCCGGGTATACTCCCGTAGCGGCACAGACCCGGACTTCCCACCCCTGGCGGCGGCGTTCGGGAAGGTAGACCCGGCGGGGCCGGACACACTGGCCAACACCTGGCTCAACATCCACCCCAACTGCCTCCATGTGCTGCTGCCCTGGACGGCGGCGGGCCGGACAGATGAGGAGATCCAAAAAATAAAGGATTTCTCCAACCCCCGCAAGAACCCGTTCAGCCGAGACCCGCGGTCGGAGAGCCAGATTGCGGCTTACCGCAAAAAAGAGCGGGCCCGGGCCCAATGGCTGGCGGATTACCGCCAGTGGGAGCGCTACCGGGTGACGCTGGGGAACCGGGTGCCCGGGAGATTTGAGACCTTCCTGCATCAGAAGCGGGAGGACGGAGAGCGGTACCGTCTGTGGCGATTGGATTACCGCAGGAGGGCCGGGCTTTTGGAGCATCCAGAGCGGGCACTTCCCGGAGCAGACAAAGCCAGCGCCGCAGACGCCAAATTTACAGGGTATTTTTTTAACCCGGAAAGCAGAGACGGGTATCCAAAGGGGGATGCATTTTCGTCCCGCTTAGGCTATAATAAAGACAACTGGGAAAAGATGCGGGAAGAAATTCTGGATGCAGCAACAAGGTATCCCTCTGTACTCAAACGGGAGGATGTTCATGGAAGGCGTTATGAACAGTTGGTTGTCCTGTATGGACGTAAAGGAAGCCCTGCGAATGTACTGCTTGCCTGGAATGTCAGACCGGATGGAACAACCCACTTTGTAACAGCTCATATGGAGAAGATATAAATGGCAAAATATCAGCAATATGAATCTGTTTTACTTAAGGATGGCCGGATCGCCACAATTGTGGAGGTCTATGAGCCGGGAGCCTATGATGCCGATATTGGGGATTCTCCCGAAGATTGGGCGACGGTTTATGGTATCACAGATGATGAGATTGAGCGGAAAGCGACCGAACAGGAGATGGATAGGAAGTACCGGGAATCCATGCGGCAGCTAAGGGAACAGGGAATTTTGGAGTGAAGGAAAATGACAGAGCAAGTGATACGGGCCATTGAGGCCGCGCTCAAGCGTGGACTGCGGGTGGAGTTGCTGCTGGACAAGGATGGAACCATCAAGGTGCAGACGGTATCCCGCAAGAAACTGAATATTGTTCCCACGCCCTGAATGGTGGGCGGGAAGAGCTGAATGGAGCTGACAGGAGAAATCCTGCCGGCTCCTTTTTTATTTGCAAAGTGAGGTGACGGCATGACCTATCTGGAACTGCTGCAAAGGGCGCTGGCCGAGGAGATCGAGGCCACGCGGCTGTATCTGGCCTGTATGGCCCTGGCACCGCGGGAGGATCTGGGGGTACTGCTGGAGATCAACAAGGACGAGACCGACCATGTGGCGCTGATTTCCTCCCTGATCTCCCGGCAGACCGGCCGGGACGCGGACTATGCCGCAATGGTGCCGGGGGTGGACTGATGGCGGTTGCGTACTATGGCTCCCATATCTCGGAGCACCTGGTCAAGACGCCGGAGGGATACCTGATCTGCTACGATGTGCCGATCAACCGGACCGGCACGCAGATGTATACGGCGGGAGAGCTGGGGCTGGAAGGAGAACCGGAGCGGCCAGTGACCGTCTACCGCCTGGAGGAGGACGTGTTCTCTCCGGCGGCGCTGGCTAGCCTGGAGGGAAAGGACATCACCAGGGGGCACCCGGCGGAGATGCTGGCTGCGGAGAACCAGGCTTCCTACTCCAAGGGGCACCTGGAGCATGTGCGCCGGGATGGGGACAACACCGTGGCCGACCTGATTATCAAGGACCCCGGACTGGCCTCCGACGTGGAAAGCGGCGTGCTGAGGGAGGTCTCCTGCGGCTATTATTGCAGGTTTGAACCATACCTGGACGGATACCGGCAGACAAACCTGGTGGGCAATCACGTGGCGGTTGTGCCGAGAGGCAGGGCGGGCCACGGTGTTGCAATAAAAGACCACGCCGCCGGAAAGGCGGAGAAAGGACTGAAACGAATGAAAAAAGAGACCAAAGAGGCGCTCTACCGGTTCTTCGGCCTGGCGGCAAATGACGCTGCACCGGAGGAGCTGGAGCAGTTGACCCGCGATGTGAGTACGGTCGCCACTGCGCTGGACGCCGAACCCGCCGCAAAGGCGCCGGAGGCGGAACCCGCTGGTGATGCAGCCCAGGCTTCTGTCGAGATGGTGGAGCGCGCCCCCAAGGGTGACGACATCGGGAGCAAGCTGGACCGCATTCTGGAGATGCTGGAGGCGAAGGCCCGGGGAGGCCGGGGAGAGCGCCCCCTCCACGATGAAGAGGACCTGGACGACCTGATTGAGAAGCTGGCCGGAGAGGAGACGGTGGCGAAGGAGAAGGCGGTCACTATCCCCGCCGAAGAAATGGCGGACCAGTTGATGGAGCCCGGTACACGGGATGCGGCTGTGGCCCTGCTCAAGAAGGTGCGCCCCGCTGTGGCGGCCATCCAGAACCGGGCCGAACGCGCCCGCGTGGTGGATGCGCTGCTCTCCACCATCCAGGGTCCCGATGTGATGAGCGGGATTGTTCAGGCCGCCCGGGACAGCGCACAGAAGGCCGCCGACACGGCCAGGCGCACCAGCTATGAGACTGCCTGCGCCGAGGCGCAGGCAGCCTATGCAGCCCGTAATCCCCACAAGGCGGGGAAGGAGGGGGAATGATGCCCCTTCGTCCTCAGACCATTGGCCGGGATATGTCCCATGGCTTTTCCGGCAGCTATGCCAGACAGCCGGATATGATCGTCACCACCGCCCCTTTGGGCGGAGCGGAGGACATACCCTTCGGGATGCCCCTGGTACGGGGGCAGAAGGGCGAGGTGATCCCCATGGGGGCTGGAAACACCGGAAACCAGTTCATCGGCGTGGCCGGCCGGGAGGTCAAGTCCGCGTCCGAGTTTTACAGCCAGAATGAGGGGCGGTACGGCCCGGGAGAACCAGTCTCCGTATTCCAGCGAGGGTGCATCAACGTAAGGTGCCGGAAGGGCGCTCCGGCGGTGGATGGAACAGTCTATGTCCGGGTAACTGCCAGCGGAGGCTATCAGCCGGGCGACTTCGAGGCGGAGGCGGACGGGGAAAACACTGTGGCGCTGGTCAACGCCCAGTGGGGCGGCCCGGCGGACGGGAATGGCGTGGCCGAGCTGCGCATTGCCTATGTGGGGCCAGTGCCCGTAGCGCAGGGCACTGCGGGGCCTCAGGGCCCCAAAGGGGACCCCGGCCCACAGGGGGAACCGGGACCGCAAGGGGAAACTGGGCCGCAGGGGCCCGCAGGACCGGAAGGCCCCAAAGGGCCAAAGGGTGACCAGGGGCCGGCCGGGCCGTCGTATACACTGCCCGCTGCCGCCGCAGCCACCCTCGGAGGCGTGAAGCAGATGGCCGCCATTGCGGACCTGAGCGCAGCCCCCACGCAGCAGGATTTCAACAACCTATTGGCCGCGCTCCGCACCGCGGGGATGCTGGCTACATCGTAAGGAGTGAATGTTATGGGACTCAACCCCCAGGTGATCGGCAAGGAAATGCCCCACGGGTTTGCGGGCTGTTACGCCCGGCAGCCTGACATGATTGTAAATACGCGCCCCGCCGGAGGCGGTGCGCCCATTCCCTTCGGCACGCCGCTGAAATACGACGGAGCAGAGGTAGTCCCCATGGGAGCAGCCGCAACCGCGGCCCAGTTTGTGGGCGTGGCTGGAGCTGAGATCAAGAGCGCGCTCACCTATCTGGACCAGAGTCAGGGCCAGTATGCCCCTGGCGAGCCGGTGAGCGTCTTCCAGCGCGGGGCCATCAATGTGAAGTGCCAGCGCGGCACTCCCGCTCTGGGCGGCGCGGTCTATGTCCGCATCACCGCTAACAGCAGCTTTTCCACCGCCGCTGTGGGAGGCTTTGAGGCAGAGGACGACAGCGGCAAGGTGGTGCAGCTCACCAATTGCCAGTGGGCAGGGCCCGCCGATGCCAACGGTGTCGCGGAGCTGCGTATCCTGACCATGAACAACGCCTGATAGGAGGGACATAGAATGAGCTTTCAGAATGTAGGAACCTACAATGCGGGGGTGTTTACCCCCAAGGCGGTCGGTTCCGCCCCCGTGGGCGGCGTGCCCGTCATGGACGCCGACGGCATCGCCTCTGGGGGCGCCTTTCTAGTGAGTGAGCTGGAGAAGCGCGACCCCCTGATCCGCAAGCCACTGACCAGCTTTACCTATCCCAGGGACATCGTGATCCAGACCGGCGGCGGCTGGGTGGACTACGTGTCCGCCATGAGCGTGGCCTATGGTATCACCGGCGGCGCGGTCAACAGCCCCGTGACGGCCGGCGGCGCCAACGGCATCCCCGTGGTGCAGGCCAGTGTGGACAAGGGGGTATACAAGGCCCACGTGTTCGCCGCCGCCCTGCGGGTGATGTTCCAGGATATGCAGCGGGCCAACTACATCGGCCGCAGCCTGGACAACCTGCTCCAGGACGGCGTGAGAATGGCCTACGACAAGTACATGGACGCCAATGGTTATGTGGGTATCGGGGACTACGGGACCACCGGCCTGGTCAACAACCCAGACGCCACCGAGACCACCGCCGTCAACGGCGCAAAGGGCACCGCCACCTGGGCCACCAAGACCCCACAGGAAATCCTCAAGGACGTGAACGACGCCATTACCTCTGTGTGGGCCGCAAACGAGTACGACGAGACTGCCGTGCCCAACCACATCCTCATTCCCTATGAGCAGTACAACTACATCCTCACCACTATGGTTACCGACCTGGCCACCGAGACCATCTATGACTTCCTGCTGAAGAACAACGCGTCGGCCAAGAACGGCGGCTCCCTCTTCATCGGGGCCACCCGGTGGTGCAAGGGCGCGGGTACCGGGGACAAGGACCGGATGGTGGTCTATGTGAACCACGAGCGCTTCGTCAAGATGGACGAGCTGGTGCCCATGAGCCGCATTATGTCCGCCCCTAACGTGTCCAATGTGTGCTACGACACCGCCTACATGGCCAACCTCTCCGAGGTGCAGCTCTTCTACCCCACCTCTATCCTGTACGTGGACGGCATCTGAGGAGGGCGCGTATGTTTGTACTGAGCAAACGGAACATTGTCATTCCCGCCCCGGACGGCTCTGCTGCCGTCCGGCTGCGGGCTGGCATGATGGAGACTGTGCCCGGCTGGGCGGCTGAGACGGACTATTTCCGGGCCCTTGTCAGAGATGGAAAAGTTGTGCCCTCCGGCACTTCCGACAGGGAGGGACAGAAAGCGGCGGAGAAAAAGGTAAAGACCCGACGGGGCGCGGAGACCACCGAGGAATAGGAGGCGGGAGCCATGTTCTACTGGGGCCAGCCGCAATTTTACGGTGTGCGGGCCGCGGCGGCCAACCTTGGCAACAGCGCGGGGAATTACACGGCAGAGCAATTCCAGGAGGATTTCCCGCAGTTCTTTACCGGGTCGGGGGAGAGCTTGCTGCCCAGGACCATGCTGGATGAGTTCATCCGGCAGGCCAATGCTGCCATCCAGCCGGACAAGTGGCTGGACGGCTGGCGGTACGCCGCAGGGCTGTATACGGCCCACTATGCCACGCTCTACCTGAAAACCTACGCGCCCTCCAGCGAGACGCCCGGGCAGGCCGCGGCCACAGGGGCGCTGGTGGGGGTGGTGGCCTCGGCCAAGCTGGGGCAGGACAGCGTCACTTATGACACAGACGCCCTCACGAAAGCGACGGAGGACTGGGGCGACCTGAACGCCACCCAATACGGGCAGCTTCTGGCCACAAAGGCCAGGCTGGTGGGCATGGGAGGGAGTTATGTCTTATGAATTTCCGCGACTGGTACACCGATACCGTGGACATCTGGCGGGTGGTTCCGGTACAGGATGGGAGCTTGACACGCCATGAGCGGAGAGAGCTGTACCGGAATATCCCTTGCCGCCTCTATCAGGTGGAAGCGCCGGAGGTCCGCATGAGCCAGGCCGCGGCATCAGCAGACCAAAAGGACTGGCTCCAGTGTGACAACGAAGTGGACATCCAGGCGGGTGACGAGCTCATCATTCACCGGGGGGCGGTTCTCGGCAAGAGCATCCCGGACATACGCGCCTTTGCCTCCGGCCCCAACCACTTTTTTGAGCCCTTCGGGGCTATCATGCCGGGACTGGCCCACCAGGAAATCCGTCTGCTCCAGCAGGAGCGGGTGAAAGGCGGTGTGGAAGATGAACCTGGAGGAGCGCATAAGGCAGCTCAGACAGGCTAAGACGCAAATTCCGGGTATTCTGGCGCGGGCCGGAATGAATGCTGCCCTGCGGGCCGTGGAAAAGGCAGTGGAGGAGACGCCGCCCACCGTCAACAGTCTGCGCGGAACCAACACCCGCACCGGAGAGATGAAGCAGCACTGGGTGACCGACAGCCGTCCCAGACCGGTACGGCAGGGGGACAGCTATGTGTCGGAGCTCAACAACGACAAGCAGTACGCCTCCTTTGTCAACGACGGGCACCGGATGGACCGCCACTTTGTGCCTGGGCTGGTCATCAATCCGGGCTCCGGGCTGCTGGAATTTAACCCAGACGGAACGGGCGGTATCGTGGTAGGTACCCGGACGGCCTATGTCCCCGGCCTGTTCATGGTAGACAAGGCGGTGGAGGAGTACCGCCGGGTACTGCGGGAGGAGTTGAAGGGATTAGAGGAGCTGATGGAATGAACCTGACTGTAACCACCATCGCCAAATCCCTGGCGGACTACTTGGCCCCCTGCTTCCCAAGTGTGGCCTTCTACGAAGACCCCAACCAGCAGGGCAGTATTCCGCCCTGCATGTTTCTCCAGACCCGCTACAACTACCTGACCCTGGAGACGGGCGGGTTCTGGCGGCGGAGGATGGGGCTTGACCTCACCTATCTGGAGGACTACAACCGCCCGGATTTGCAGCAGAGGTACCAGCGGGCAGGGGAGACCCTGGATCTGCTGATGGAGACCTTCCCCTACTCCGACGGGGAGACGGCGGGAACCATCCTGCTGCGGGCCCATGAACGGGAATGGCGCGTAGATCTGGACGCCCTGCACTATCGCTTCGAGCTTCTGGAGCGGGTGAGCATCCCGGAGGAGTATGTCAAGATGCAGACGATGGACTACGACGAGGAGGTCAAAAATTGAGCGCCAAAAAATTCAAGCGCGAGGTTCTTTTGAGGGCCCCCCGCTTTGCCAAGTATCAGCAGGACTTCCTCGGGGCAGTCCTGCGCAAGAGTGAGTACACCATCGCCGAGGCCGAGAGGGCGGTCAAGGCATTCTTCAAAGACAAGGAGCGTGATTGACATGGCAGGAGGCACCTGGACGAACCAGAACAAGATTCGGCCCGGCGTATACATCCGGTTTACCTCGGACCGGGGGCTGGGGCTCACGGTCAGCGACCGGGGCGTGGTAGCCATCGCGGAGGCCATGAGCTGGGGCCCGGTGGAGACGGTGCAGGAGATCGAGGCCGGGGCCAATATGACCCCCTACACCGGGTATGACATCACCAATCCCAAGAACCGGTTCCTCAACGAGATCTTCAAGGGCACCAACCGGACGGCGGCCCCCAATAAGCTGCTGCTCTACCGCCTGGAGGCCACCGGGCAGAAGCAGGCAAGCGCAGAGGTTTCGCCCCTGACGGCCACCGCAAAGTATCCCGGGGTTCGGGGCAACGATATCTCCATCGTCATTACTGAGCTGACTGACCCGGAGGATGCTTTCGCCGTGTCCACGGTGGTGGGCGGGGAGATTGTGGACCAGCAGACCGCAAAGACGGTGGAGGAGCTGGCCGCCAACGACTGGGTGGCCTGGAGTGGTACCGGGGCCCTGGCCGCCACGGTGGGAAAGGCACTCTCCGGCGGAGCAGATGGTTCCCCTGCATCCGCCGATTACACCGACTTCCTGGCAGCCATCGAACCCTACAAATTCGACGTGCTCATTTACGACGGCGCCGACACCACCGTGCAGGACGCGATGGTGGCCTTTGTGAAGCGCCTGGCGGCGGAGGAGGGGGCTTATACCCAACTGGTGGCCGCGGGGCTCACCAACCCGGACGACCGCTTTGTGGTCAACATCATGAGCGGCGTTGTGCTCAGTGATGGCACCGCACTCACCCCCCAGCAGGTGACCTGGTGGGCCGGCGGGGCCCTGGCTGGGGCCCAGTATAACGAGTCCCTGACCTACGCCGCCTATCCCAACGCGGTGGACGTGTCCCCCAAGCTGACCAACTCCGGGTACATCGACGCCCTGACTGCCGGCCAGTTCGTCCTCTTTGCCGACGACGGGGTGGTGAAGGTGGAGCAGGATATCAACTCTCTGGTGACCTATACCACCGATATCACCGAACCCTACCACAAGAACCGGGTGATCCGGCTGCTGAACACCGTCGCCAACGACATCTATCAGCAGTTCTCTGACGGCTACATCGGCGTGGTCAACAACAACGAGCAGGGCCGCATGATGTTCAAGAGCGCCATCGTGGGATATCTGCTGGACATCCAGGCCAATAACGGCATTCAGAACTTTGAGGCCGAGGACGTGACCGTAGAGCCCGGCGAGGCCATTGACGCCATCGTGGTCAACCTGGCGATCCAGCCGGTGGACAGCGTGGAGAAGATCTACGTCACCATCACCGTGAATTGAGGGAGGTGTGAATATGGCTTATCTGCTGGCAAAAGACACCGTCACCGGCGCGGAGGGCTCCGTGGTGGTTACCAAAGAGGGCCGGAACTATGTGGTGGCCGGTATGCGGAATATCACCACCAATGCGGAAATCCAGAGCAGCGATATGCGGGTCATCGGCACCCGCACCATCCAGGACAAGCCCAACGGGGCCAAGCTGACGGGTACCGGCAACATCTATTACGGCACCAACCTGTGGACGGACATGGTGCTCCAGTACATCCAGACCGGCGTCATGCCGGAGTTTGATATTCAGATTACCAACTCCGATTCCGCTTCGGCGACACTGGGCTCCCAGGTTATGGCCTATTACGGATGCCACCTGACCGGCACCGTGCCCCTCTCCGTTCTGAATAGTGAGGAGACGATGCTGAACTATGACTTCAACTTCGCCTACACCCGCGTGGCACGGCTCCAGGCGTTCAACGATCCGGCCCAACTGGGTAATTAAGGAGGAACCGACATGAGTAAGCTTTCCGCATTTCTGCATCCCGTCACCACCTCGGAGGAGAAGGAGGTTGTCATCTCCAACCGCTTCCAGGACGAAAGTGGCCAGCCCGTGCCCTTCAAGATCCGGGCGCTGACCCAGGAGGAGAACGACGCCATCACCCGGCAGGCCACCCGCCGCCGGAAGGAGGGCGGACAGACAATCGAGCAGTTGGACAGTGTGGATTTCACCCGCCGCATGGTGGTGGCCGCCACGGTGGAACCCGACTTTTCCAGCAAGGAGCTGTGCGACGGGTGCGGCGTCCTGGACCCGCTGCTGGTGCCCGGTAAATTGCTGCTGTCCGGCGAGTATGCCCGGCTGGTCAAGGAGATTACGAAGCTGTCCGGCTTTGCGGAGCAGGAGGATGAGGTAAAAAACTGATGGACGGGGCCGGCTGGGACACGGAGATGCTGGTGGCATATTACTGCTTCGTGAACCTCGGCTGGGCCCCGTCCCGGTATGACGTCCTCCCGTCCAGGGAGAAAAGGCTGGTGACCGAGTTCGCCCTGAAAAGCATGAGAGACCAGAAGGAAGCCCAAGACCGGGCGAATCGGAGGTGAGAGCATGGCCGCAATTCGAGAAACCCTGATTCTGGAGGATAAATTCACGTCCACCATGACCCAGTGCTTACAGGTAGCGCAGAGGATGGCAAACATGCTGGACGATGTCCGGGCTTCCACAATGAATGTGGAAACCGCCGCTGCGGCCACAGCTGTACAGATGCAAGAACTTGCGGGGAAGATGACGCAGACCAACAGCCGGGGGACATCCCTGCTTGGTACGATCCGCAACCTCGCAGGCACCTTCTTGGGTATGCAGTCCGTCCGCTGGCTGGTAAACACCTCCGACCAGCTCACCAGCATCAACGCCCGGTTGCGGCTCATGACCGGCAGCGCCGAGGCGGCGGCCGCAGCCCAGGAGGAGATTTATCAGGCGGCCATGCGCAGCCGTGGAGCCTACGCCGATATGGCGGACTTTGTTTCCCAGCTCGGCACGGTAGCCGGGAACGCATTTACAGGAACGGACGAGCTGGTGGCTTTCGCCGAGCAGATTCAAAAGCAGATGGCGATCTCCGGGGCCTCCGGTGCGTCTGCCCAGGCCGCGCTGGTGCAGCTTACCCAGGGCCTGGCCTCCGGCACCCTGCGGGGCGAGGAGCTCAATTCGGTGCTGGAGCAGACCCCCATGATTGCCCAGACCATCGCGGAGTATATGGGCGTCACCACCGGGGAGATGCGGGAGCTGGCCAGCGAGGGAAAGGTCACTGCGGAGGTGGTCAAGAACGCCATGCTTGGGGCGGCGGAGGAGACCAACGCCCAGTTTGAGCAGATGCCCATGACCTGGGCGCAGGTGTGGACGATGTTCCAGAACGTCGCCATTCAGGCCCTTGACCCGGTGCTGGATGCGATCTCCTGGTTGGCAAATAATATCGACCTAGTGGGCCCCATTGTCCTGGGCCTGGGTGCTGCGTTTGGCGTGTTCCTTCTGGCAGCCAACTGGACCAACATTTGCACGGCGGCGACTACGGCCTTGACAACCGCACAGGAGATGCTTAGGGCGGTCATGGCGACCACCTGGGGGCTGCCGCTTATCATCATTGCGCTGGTGATCGGGGCCATTTACGCAGTGACGGCGGCGGTGAATCACTTCGCCGGGACCAGTGTGTCGGCCACTGGAATTATTGCCGGAGCAGTGCTCACAGTAGCCGCGATTATTGGAAATACAGTCATCGGATTGCTCAATGGAATCATTCAGGCTGTATGGTCTATCTTTGTGACGCCTTTTCTTGGAATCATCGAATGGGTCCTGAATGTTACGAACGGCGGGTTTGATTCGTTCGGCGGGGCAGTCGCCAATTTAATCGGAAATATTATCTCCTGGTTTCTAGATTTGGGCAAAGTTGTGACGAAGATTATTGACGCCATCTTCGGAACAAATTGGACCGCCGGCCTCACTTCGCTGCAAGACTCCGTCCTCAAGTGGGGCAAAAACGAAAACGCTATTACATTGGACAGGAATGCACCGACGATTGATTACCGGTTCAACTATGGAGACGCTTGGAACATGGGCTATAACTGGGGAGCCAATCTGTTCAGCGGAAATGGGAACGACGCCGTTGGCGCGGCTCTTTCCGGCGTGCCCTACGACGAGCTCTCCGGCCAGTTGGGCGATATCGCCGGGAGCGTAGGGAGCATCGAGAAGTCGGTCAAGATGAGCGACGAGGACATCAAATCCCTGGTGGACGTGGCGGAGCGGCGGTATGTGAACAACGTCAACCTGACGGCACAGACTCCGGTGATCACGGTCAACGGAGCCAATACCGGGCGGACCGCCGCCGACCGCCAGAGCCTCGCCAATGCCATCCGGGACATTCTGATCGAGCAGACCGCCTCCGGCTCCACGCGCAGCACGGCGCGGCCCGCAAGCGGATAAGAAAAGAGGAGGCCGGTATGTCCGTCAATAACTTCGGATTGTTTTTCACGCGGGACGGTACGGTCATCCGCCTGCCGGTGAACCCGGAAAAGCTGCCCGTGGCCCGGGACAACGACAACAGCGAATACAACGTGCTGGGCATCGGCCCCATCATGATCCCCCGCATACCCAAGCTGCGGGAGGTGACCATTTCCTCCTTTTTCCCCGGGCGGGAGTTCTCTGGAATCAATCAATGGGGCACCTTCCACCCGCCTGAATATTACATCCAGTTCTTTGAGAGCGCCATGAACGACAAGGCGCCCATCATCTACACCCCTGTGCGGTACTATGAGAACGGGGAGCCATTCATGACTGGCGACACCGGCTTTGAAGTGCTGGTCACCCAGTTCAACACCGAGGAGCGCGGAGGGGAGACCGGCGATTTTTACTACGATCTGACTCTGACCGAGTATCGGGATTATACCCCGCAGTCTCTTTCTGCACAGAGCGGCCGGCAGCCCGCGGGGATGCCGGTGGAAGTCACAGCGGAACCCTCCCGCACAATCCCGCAAGGACAGCTTTATGCCGGTGCGGCGTGCATTGCTAACGGCTCCTATTTTTATACCAGCTACGGGGATGAGCCCCACGGCACGGCCTCCGGACGGAGGGTATTGGTGTCACGGATTGTAGACGCCACCCGCCCCGCCAGCGTCCACATCACAGACGAGGCCGGGAATCCCCTGGGCTGGATAGACAAAAACGCCCTCCAGGTGGTGAGCGATACGTGAAGACAGAGCTGATTATTGCCAACAAGTCCGGCGGAAAGATGTGGGAGATATCCAACTCCGTGCCGGAGGTTACCTGGAGCACGGAACGCACCGGTTCGCCGGGCACACTGAAATTCAATGTACTGAAAGCCGGGGATCTGAGCTTCGCCGAGGGCGATATCGTCCGGTTCTCGGTGGACGGCCAGCTCCAGTTCTACGGCTGGGTATTCACCAAGAGCAAGGACCGCTGGGGTGAGATTCAGGTCACATGCTACGACCGCATCCGCTATCTGAAGGCCAACGCATCCTATAACTTTGAGGCGCAGACCGCCGGGGATATGCTCCGGCAGATCGCCGCCGACCTCCAGATTGACGTGGGGCAGGTAGTGGATACAGGGTACGCTATCCCGGACTTCTATAAGGAGGACGAGAGCTGCCTGGATATCCTGGGGGAGGCCATCCAACAGACCCTGCTCAACACCGGGAACATCTATGTACTGTTCGATGATGGAAACGGACTGGCCCTCCGGCAGCCCCGGGATATGGTCTCCAACGTGGTCATCGGCGACATGTCCCTGCTGACCGACTACACCTACAAGACCGACATCGACGAGCAGACCTACAACCACGTCAAACTGGCCCGGCCCAACGAGGAGACCGGCAGGGCGGATGTGTTCGTAGCGGAGGACAGCGCCACAATTGGACAGTGGGGCATGCTCCAGCTCTACCAGACGGTGGATGGCACCATGAATGACGCGCAGGTACAGGCCCAGGCCCGGGCCACCTTGTCGTGCTATAACCGCCGGATGCGGACGTTGAAGGTATCCTCCCTGGGGGTGCCCGGCCTGCGGGCGGGACAGATGGTGCTCATGAAGGTGCAGGGCCTTGGGGATATCAATCTCGACCAATACGTCCTTCTGGAGAAGGTGACCCACACCTGGGCAAATGACGACCACACAATGGAGTTTGAGACCCTGGGGCTGGAACATGTGTAAGAGGTGAGTGCGTGGATCTGAAAGATGTTCTGTACCAGATGATGCAGGAGAACACCGCCGCCGGGCAGCCAACAGACCTGCGGGTGGGCACGGTGACCAGAGAAGAACCGCTGGAGATCACCATTAACCCTGCCACATCTCCCCTGAGACGGAGGCAGCTCTGCCTCACTGAGCCGGTGATTGAGAAGAAAATCCCGGTGCTGGCCCACAGGCACCGGATTCAGACCCTCTCCCACACCCATGCCAACTCGGCGGGCACCACCACCACGGGACTGGACGGCTCCTACCTGGGGGAATACGCTCTGGTTTCTGAGGGGGCGGACGCCGCCCTACAGGGGGAGGACATTGTGTGCTGGGAGGACGGGAAGAAGCTGCCTGTCAAGGACGGTTTTATTATCCTGAACCGCAGGCTGGAGGAGGGGGACAGAGTGCTCCTGCTGCGGGTACAGCACGGGCAGAAGTTCATCGTCCTGTCCCGGATTTTTGAGGAGGAAGCCTGATGCCGACTTTGCCTACATCCACTATCGACCTGTCCGCCGGGGTGTCCTTCGTCTCCCAGCCATCCAGGACGTGGTATATCAACAAGGAAACCAACCGCATCCAGGGGGAATGTGACGGCTGGTATTCTGTCCGGCAGGCTGTGGAGGTCATTCTCAATGTGGAGCGGTTCCGCTGGCAGATTTATTCCCCCTACTCCGGGATGCAGTGGGATGGGCTCATCGGGCAGGACCCGGGGTATGTGGCCTCGGAACTTCAGCGGCGTATCACCGAGGCGCTGAAAATGGACGACCGGGTGCGGGGGATCTCCGGCTTTACGTATGCCGTGGAAGGGGATATGTTGAGGGCCTCCCTCACCGTGAGCACAGTATATGGAGAGATGCAGACCAGTGTGGAGGTCACTCTAAACTGACCTATCCAGATTGCACCTTGACAACCTCATAGCGAGACAGCAAAAAAATTTTGGAAAACCTCTTGACTTTTTGTAACGCATATATTAACATTAAATGCGTTACAGAAAGTAGGTGATGATTTGAGCCCACGTACTGGACGCCCTAAGTTGGATAACCCCAAAAAAATCAATTATTCTGTGAGATTGGACGCAGAAACAGAAAAAAAACTGCAAGAATACTGTGAACGCCACAATATCTCAAAGGGAGAAGCGATTAGACAGGGAGTGCATCTACTTTTGGCAACAGAAAAATAAACAGCCCGCCCCCCGGTCAAGGAAAAGCGGACTGTTTAAATCACCGCCCATAGAGGGAGGCAAATACATTGTAACACGGCCTCCCTGTCTATGGCAAGAAGAAAGAGGTTTTTTAGATGCAAAACAAACTCGACATAGATGGCGTAAGATTTTCCCTTGACAACATCGTGTCAACGCTTCAACTGGTTATGGAGGATATGGAACAAGAGCATCTTAGCTCCAAAGGTGTTCTGGAAGGAAACTTCTTCAACCGCATGGGTTCTGTGTATCTTCCTGTCCTGAATTTGATTCAATGTTCCGCCTTTGATTTGTTGAGGGAAGTGGAGGAGGCGACTGTATGAACGAACTGCAAATTTTTAATAGTGAGAAGTTTGGACGTATTCGGGCTGTGGAGCGGGGCAGTGAACCATGGTTCTGTTTGGCAGATGTGTGTAAGCCGCTTGACCTTCGGGTTTCTGATTGCAGGAAGAGACTAAAGCCAGAGGGGGTGGATACAATCAACACCCTTACGGCTGGCGGTGTCCAAGGTATGCTGTATGTCAATGAGGGCAACCTTTACCGCGCCATCTTCCAAAGCAAGAAGCCGGAAGCGGAGGAGTTCACCGCCTGGGTAACGGAAGAAGTTCTCCCGGCGCTCCGTAAGCATGGGACATACACTGTACCCGCCCGACTTGCCCCGGAAGTATCCCCCAACGCAATTGCAAACCTGATTCGCGTTACCCGCCGGGTGATGCTGGATATGGGGAGTACGCCCCAGGAGGTGGGCGCAATGGCAAGAGACGTGTTCGTCACCTGGAACATTCCGGTTCCCGTTTCCCTGAACCGCCAAATTCCCGGACAGATGTGTCTTCCGGGGATGGACGGTGCGAAGGGACTAACCGCATAACCATCTTCCCGCTGTCTCGGTATGAGGCAGCGGGATTTTTTATTGTGAGGTGAGTACATGATTGACTTTACTCAAGAGACCTATTTGAGCCTCCGTCAGGAGATGCTGGACCGGGTGCCCGATACTTATGACAAGCGGGACACGGCCCCCATCCCGACGGCCATCTCTCCGGCGGCCTACACCCTGGCGGGGTTCTATCTCAGCCTGGATCAGGTACAGCGGGCGGCCTTCGTGCAGACAGCAGTGGGGGATTCCCTGGATATGCTGGCTGTGATTGGCGGCCTGACCCGATATCCGGCCTCCGCCGCGGTACGCCTGGGCGTGTTCAATACCTCTGTGCCCATTGGAGCCCGGTTCTCCACTATCAACGGAGCGGGCTCAATCAACTTTACCGTAACGGCAGCAACCGATACGGGGAACCAGTACCAGCTTACCGCGGAGACCCCCGGCGCCATCGGAAACGAGTACACCGGGCCCATCCTGCCGATTACCGCCATTCCGGGGCTGACCAGTGCACAGATTACGGATATCCTGGTGCCTGGTGACGACACGGAGACCGACAGCGCATTTCGGGAACGGCTGATTGAGGCGCTCAATAACCGTCCCTTTGGCGGCAATATTGCCGACTACCGCCAGAACGTCCTCGCCATTGACGGCGTGGGCGGGGTGCAGGTATACCCCACCTGGAGCGGCGGTGGCACTGTGAAGCTGTCCGTTCTGGGGGCGGATTTCCTGCCTGCCTCATCCACACTGGTGGAGAAGGTGCAGAATGCCATCGACCCGCCCCCCAACCAGGGGCTGGGGCTGGGCTTGGCCCCTATCGGGGCAAAGGTGACGGCGGTGGCCCCGACAGAGTTGGCGGTGAATGTCTCCGCCACTCTCCTGCTGGCCGCCGGACATGCCATCGGACAGGTGCAGGAACCGGTGGAGCAGGCCATTGAGACATATCTGCGCAGTGTGCGGCAGGGGTGGGACGCCAACGTGTCCTCCAACAACGTGTCCTACGCTGCCGATGTGTACGTGGCCAGGGTTACCGCCGCTATCGTAGGGGTGGCCGGCGTGGTCAACGCCACCAACGTGCAGCTCAACGGCGGTACGGCAGATCTCCTCTTGACGGAGACGGGCGAAACCCAGCAGGTGCCCGTGATAGGGACGGTGACGCTGAATGAATCCAATTGAGCTGGATACCAGCCTGCTGTCCCTGTTGCCCCCGTGGTACCGGGAGGTGCTGGACTATCAGCAGATCTGCTTGACCGAACAGCAGCAGTTTGAGGCCCTGGCGGAGGAAATCGTGGGTGTGGCTGACAATTTCTTTTTCCAGACGATGGACGAGAGGGCGGTTGGCATGTGGGAGCAGGTATTCCGAATTGTACCAAACCCACAGGTGGAAAGCCTGGCATTCCGAAGGACCCGCGTGCTCAACCGCATTTCTACCCGTCCGCCCTATACCCTGGGATTCCTCTATCAAAAGCTGGACGAGCTGATTGGGCCGGGTGAATGGAAGGTCACGGTAGACTACCCAAACTACACACTTTATATCGAAAGCGCGGCCCAAAACCAGAACTACGCCACTGAGCTGGCTTTCACCATCAACCGTATCAAACCGGCGCATATCGTGTGGGTCAACGCCCCGTTTGTGCGGACGGGGCTGCTGCTCTCCGAGATAATTTCGTCCGCGCAGAGAATTTATAACTACAAGCTGGGGGCGTGGGAGCTGGGGCGGCTGCCCTTCGCAACCGACGGCCCGGAGGGAGTGATTAAGATGCCTGAGACGCCATCCATCCAGCAGGCCCTCTTGGCCGGTGTGGCGAACTTCGTCAGCGGCGATGTGGCCTCCGCCCGGGTCAACGGAACAGTTGCGATTACCGGACTGACCAAGACCGTGGAGGGGTCGGAGCTGACCGTCACCTATACCATCATGCCGTCCCAGGCCACAGAGATCACCGCCCTGGAACTGCTGGATGCAGAGGGGAATATCCTCACGTCCTCTACCGTGTATATCCCTGTTACCACGAATGTGGTCTTGAAGCACATTATCCCCGTCGCGGAAGGAGTGGTAAGCAATGGCTGAAAATCCGATCAAAACTCCGCTTCCGGCGGACTTGCCGGAGGACTGGACCGGCGGACAGACCGTGGCCCCCACCGGGGCAGAGGTGGGCTTGAGCGAGCAGCACGGCTACAACTACCTCATGGAGCAGGTCAACGCCGTGCAGACGGCCGCTAAAGAGATCGGAGAGGCATTTTCGGGACTGGCGACGCTGGGGCCCGATGGCAAGGTGCCTGGTGAGCAGCTCCCTGACATAGGTGGATTTTATGAGGTGGAGGAGGCGGTGCCTCCGGCCTCCCGGAAGGCAAATACGCTCTATGGCCTGATTCTGGCGGATTATACAGGGACAGGAGGTGAGGGGTAATGGCACAGGTCTATGTCTGGGGAAAATACAACTTGAATGTCAAATATGAGGAAGATCACTCTGCGCATGCCCCTAAACAAGGGGATATCAATAATTTTTGGGTTGGTAAGAGCTATTCCTTTAGCGCTGTGAGTGGGAAATATACCCTCAATAACGCACTTGAAATGAGTAGGGAGAATGACGCAGCTCAATACCCATATGCCATTGATGGAGCCATGGCCGGAGACGGTGTGTATTACGCGGAAGAAGCGTACGGAATTAACAAAACAGCAGGCTGGATTTCGAGCTCTGGTAAGTTGGCGTATAGAATACCTGATACACTCTCTGGGAAAATCTTCTATCCAGTCTATTATGGTGCCAAGACCATAAAAGAGAAGGGCGTGTACATTGAAGATGTGACCAGTGAATCCGAAAATACCTATCCAAAAGACGGAATTAGTGGAAGCTACTATTATGTATTTAAGTATGCAGTTCCCGGTGTGCCGTCCATCACAGTTCCAGGTGCCGCCATGATTGGCCATGCGGTCGATATTTCCTGGGAGGCCGCAGACAGCGCGGAGAGCTACAAGCTGGAGCGCAGGGTGGATTCCGGCGGCTGGACGCAGGTTTACGAAGGGGCCGGCTTGACCTATGCCGACACGGTGCAGGTCGAGTGGTCGAACGTGCAGTACCGTGTGTCCGCAAGTATTTCTGGCGTATATGGCGATCCCATATTATCCAAGACCGTGAACATCGTCCCGTCAACTACATTAAGAATATCCATGCCGGAAGGCAATATTGGGGAAATCAAGGGGGCGATAACGTATACAGCATTGAGCGACGCTCCCCGCGACGCTATTTACATTTCGGAGGTTTTTGAGAACACCTACAGCGATTACCAGAGAGAACTGACATTAAAGCCTGGCGATAGTGTAACTATCCCGGTATCCAGGTTTCCGAGCGCGGCAGGAGGACGGTTTACTGTAAAGGCAAAGGTACAAATTAGCGATAATGCTTGGGCAAATGAAAACAGACAGTTATCCTACACCAAAACGCCTACCTCAATGCCAGACAGCCCGTACCGGGTGGAGCGGCTACAGGGCAAGGAGTGCGATGTCATGCCGCAGACCTTGGCCGAAGCGGTTATGATGCCGGATGGGTCGAGTGTGGCGGACAAGCTCGGCGGAGCGACCCTTGAAGGCGCAGCGGTTGGAGCCTTTACGAGCAGCGTTACCTTGCCGTTCACGCCGGATGCGGTATGGGTTATATACGGAGGAGAAGGGGCCAATAGTATTCCGCCGTTTGCCATGCTATATCCAAAAGTACGAGCCCAAATTTCCACAGGGAATAACAGAAGTCAGTATGTTACATGGGATGGTAGCACAAACATAAATTCAACTGGCAATCCGGCACAGCCGCTCAATTATGTAGCATTGAAATTCGGAGGTGCCTCATGACCATTATAGAGATTCTGGCCCGCGAGGACGGCTCCCACAACATCCAGTCCCGCCACGGCGCCGCCAGGGTGTGGGAGGATGGTTACATAGAGGTGCCCTCCCACCTGGAGGCCGCCGTGTGGGCGACCTGTGGCTGGTGTGACCTCCATATTGAGGAAGGCAGGCTGGTTGGTGTCACACCCACCGAGCGGCCTCCCGAGCCGGAGCCTGAACCTGAGCCGCCATCTGTAGAGGAGCGGGTGGCGGCCCTGGAGGAAGCTCTGGCGCAGACTGATGAAACCGCTATCGCGCTCTTTGAGAGCCAGGCCGAACAGGAATCTATCAACGCACAGCAGGACGATGCGTTGCTGGATATATATGAAATGCTGGGAGGTTAAAAGCAATGGCAGTAAAAGCAATCGCACACAGCTACTGGCGCAGTATCAAACGGGGGGCACGGACCTTTGATGGCGTCCTTGACCCCGTAAAGGAGGACGTACGCACCCTGGCGCGGGCCGACGTGGCCGATGGCATCATCACCCAGGAAGAGTATCAGCAGTACATTGGCGAAATCTACGAACCCGCCACCGAAACCGTTTAAACCGGCCAAAGGCCGTAAAAAAGAAAGGACGAATGAACATGATCACCAAACTGAACTTTGCCAAGCTGACCCCGGCCTCCTTCGCCCTGGCCAACGCCAATGATGTGGATGTGGGTGTGGGGCGCTCCATGCTGCTCAACAACATCCGACACGGGCGGGAGGTAGACCACATCATGACGGGGCTCGACCCGGAGTATCTGCCCGACTGGGCGGCCCTCAAGCCCCAGTATGAGGCCCTGGAGCACGGGGGTGTGACCTCCGCCGTCAACGTCTGGCACCGGGTATGCCAGGACAACTATAAGGTGCTGGTGGAGCTGTGGAACGAGAATCCCCGTAACTGCGCCGCCATGGCGAAGCTGGTGGAGAGCGCCGCCGATCCCGGTCCCATCTCTGGCCCGGCCCGCGAGGAGTGGGAAAAGGAGCAGGAGGGCCATGAGTAAATACATAGCAGTCATCCCCAGGGCGGCCATCACCCGCGCCGCCCTGGTGGAGGCCGGGGGGCGGTCTATGGAGCAGGTCAAGGCCGCCTGCGGGTGCCAGTACATTCTCAATTCCTGGTTTTACGACACGATCACGGGCCGCCCGGTGGGCAATCTCAAGATCGACGGCACAGTCAAAGCGGCCGCCGGCTGGAACGGCTGGGGGCTGACCTGGGACAAGGGCGCCGACATCCGCCTGGACATCTTACCCGACAACGGCGGGGCTTCCTACCTCAGCGGCGTGGAGCTGCTGACGCCCACCAGGGGGCCGGGTAAGGCCCTCAGCTACTCCCCGGAGTACGGGGGCACACGGGGGCGCTCCGCTGTCCTGCTGGCCGGGGCGCGGGTGATCCTGTACTGCTCCGGCGACGGCACGGCGGACGCCAAGACACCGGAAGGGCTGCGGGACGAGCTGGTGAGCATCGGCTGCCGGTACGACCAGGCGGCCAACCTGCGGGCACTGGGTCTGGACAGCGGCGGCTCCAGCCAGTGCGATTTTGGGGACGGCCAGCGTATCTACAGCGCCCGCCGGGTGGCCGGGTATCTGTGCGTATGGACAAGACAGGGCGGCCAGGAGCCGCCGGACAAGGAGGACAAGCCTATGAGCAAGTACACCGTGACGCCCAGCATCGGCGTCAACATCCGCAGCGGCCCCGGCACCGGTTACGGCAAGGTGGGGGCGTATCCCATGGGCACGGTGGTGGACGTGCTGGAGGTCAGGGACGGCTGGGGCAGGACGGATAAGGGCTGGGTGTCCCTGACCTATCTGGAGGCCGTGGAGGGCCCTCAGCGGGTCACAGACAACGGCATTGCCATCCAGGAGCATATCATCTCCGGCGGGCGCAAAAACCGGCCGGGCAGGGACACCAACCCGGACACCTACATCACCATCCACGAGACCGGCAACGCGGCCAAGGGCGCCGACGCCGCGGCCCACGGGGCCTATCTGGACAGCGCCGCCGGGGAGGATGCTCTGGTGAGCTGGCACTACACCGTGGACGACCACGCCATTGTCCAGCACCTGCCCGACTACGAGACGGCCTACCACGCCGGGGACGGTAAGGCCGGACCGGGCAACACCACCAGCATCGGCATCGAGATCTGCGTCAACGCCGGAGGGGACTTTGAGGCGGCCAAGGCCAACGCGGCCGCCCTGGTGCGCCTGCTCATGGAGGAGCACGGGATTGGCATTGAGCATGTCGTCCAGCACAACCACTGGAACGGCAAGGACTGCCCAAAGACCATCCGGGCCACCACCGGGGCCTGGGAGGCGTTCCTGGCGCTCTGCCGGGGAGAGACGGAGAATGTGTCCAAGTTGGACGCCGACGTGGACACGCTGGCTAATGTCGGCATTATCGACCAGCCCGACTACTGGAAAGCCGGGAACTACTCCAAGGATACTGTGGAGGCCCTGATCGGGAAAACGGCGGATTATGTAAGGGAGGACGATTGATATGGAGCATATCAACGGATTCAAGGCGGCGGTCGCCGCCGTGCTGGGCGGTCTGACGGCCCTGTGGGGCTGGTTTGGCTGGCTGGTGCTTGCCTGGCTGCTCTGTATGGCGCTCGACTACGGCACCGGCACCGCCGCCGCCCTCCGGGCCGGGGAGTGGTCGTCCAAGGTGGCAAGGGACGGCCTGTGGCACAAGCTGGGGGCCGTGGTGGCCGTCCTGGTAGCCGCTATCCTGGACGGAGTAATTGGTTTGATCCTCGCCAACATTCCGGCACTGGAGCTGCCCTTCCAGTATGAGGTATTTGTCTCGGTGTTGGTGCTGGTGTGGTACATCATGACCGAGCTGGGGAGCATTGTGGAGAACATCGGTGCCCTCGGCGCTCCCGTACCTGCCTGGCTCCGCAAGGCCATCGCCGCGCTGGAGTCCACCGTGGACGGAGCAGGGGACAAGCTGGGCGGCGGTGACCAGAGAGAAAGTAAATAGGCAAGAAAGAGGACGGCACTTAAATTTAGGTGCCGTCCTTTCCTGATAAGTCGATTCGTCCGTGCTCTTTTTCAAAGTCGGCAATATGACGGCGAATTAGCCACTCTATTTCCCGGTTTTTACTGCGCCCATTAAATTTGGCAATGTATTCTAGTTTATCAAGCGTGATACGGTTAATCCGAAGCGTATAGCGGGGCAGGTTGTCTTTCATGGTGGCCTCCTGCAAAAAGTCCTTGACAAAAGTATATGCAGTAGGCTAAACTTTGACTTAGATATGACGCATAAATGACGCAGTATAAATTTATAAAAACCGGGCGGGGGGCTCAACCCCGCCCGGCAAGGAATTACTCTAACATGTCCAACACGGCGTCCTTTAGGTGCAGTGGTGAGAGGCTATACCTATTAAATGCCATGACCATGCGAAAGACCAGTTCCGCATCGGTCGATACGTCCTGGAGAATCTGCACAGGGCCTTGGTGCAAAAGGCCATATACTACGATATCGTAGCTATAGTATGTGCCGATCTCCGGGGCGTATTTCTTTCGCCTGAACATGAAATAGGATATGGGCACGACGATCATCCTTTCTCTTTTTCTACGGGATGTGTCGTGTGTAAAAGGGGGCCCTCTAGCTCGAGCAGGAGGGCCTCGCTTGTTTATGAGAGAGGAAAGATTGTGCCCCCACAATTGCCCCCAAAGCCCCGAGATATGCCCCGAAATCCTGCTAAATAGTGCACGTAGAATATATAAGAAAACAAGACAAAAAACCCTGTAGTCATTGAGACTACAGGGTTTTGTTCTGGTGGAGACGACAGAACTCGAATCTGTGACCCCTTGCGTGTGAAGCAAGTGCTCTACCGGCTGAGCTACGCCTCCATATATTGGTGACCCGTACGGGACTCGAACCCGTGTTACCGCCGTGAAAGGGCGGTGTCTTAACCACTTGACCAACGGGCCAGGTTGCCCAAGCGGGGCGGGATACTCCTGAAGGGAAGTCCCAAAAGACGGCGCGGTGCCGTCTTTTGGGGTCTGGTAGCGGCACCTGGATTTGAACCGGGGACACTGCGGGTATGAACCGCATGCTCTAGCCAACTGAGCTATGCCGCCATTGAAAACCCCCTGTCGGACAGGGCAGGATTCAGTATACGCGATCATTCCCGTTTTGTCAATTGTTTTTTTGAAAAAAATTAGTCGATTTTGTAGCCGACGCCCCAGACGGTCTTGATGAACCGGGGATTGCGGGAGGGCTCGCCCATTTTTTCCCGCAAGCGGCGGATATGAACCATAACCGTATTATTGCGGTCCAGGTATTTCTCCCCCCACACGCTCTCAAAGAGCCGCTCGGCGGAGATGACCTGGCCCCGGTTCTCACAGAGCATCCAGAGAATGTCAAACTCAATGGGGGTGAGGCCCAGCTCCCGGTCGTAGAGGGTACACTCGTGGGTGGCCCGGTTGATGACCAGGCCGTTGAAGTCAATGATGTCCCGGCAGTCGCCGGCCTTGTCAGCCTCGTTGTAGCGGGTGTAGCGGCGCAGCTGGGCTTTGACCCGGGCCATCAGCTCCAGCGGGTTGAAGGGCTTGGTAATGTAGTCGTCCGCGCCGATGGTGAGGCCGGTGATCTTGTCCATGTCCTCCGCCTTGGCGGTGAGCATGAGTACAGGGAAGTGGTGCTCCTTGCGGATTTCCCCGCAGAGGGTAAAGCCGCTGATGTCGGGGAGCATCACGTCCAGGATGGCCAGGTCCAGAGCCTGGTTCCGCACCACGGCCAGCGCCTCGGTGCCGGTACCGCACTTGAACACGGTGCACCCCTCGCTCTTCAAATAGACCTCTACCAGATCGGCAATCTCCGGCTCGTCGTCCACAACCAGAATCCGCGCGTCCATGGTATCCGCCCCCTTTTCCAGGACATTATAGCCAAAGCGGCGGCGGCAAGTCAAGGGTGGGGCGTAATTGTAAGAAAAACATCAGAACTGGCCCGGCCAGGAGACGTGCCCCCGGCCGGGGCTGGTTCAGCCAGAGACGCGGTTGAGTTTCTCTATGTCCAGCGTAGTCTGTACGCTCCGGCCGGACACATCGCTGCTGTAGGTGAGGGAAAAGTTGGTGGCCTCGGAGGTGTAAAACGTGAAGGTGCGGGCGCCGTTGGCGGTGGAGCTGTTTCCGGAGGTGCGGAAATAGATGCCGAGGTCAATGCGCGCCAGGCCGCCGAAGGCGGGCGTGATCTGAAGATAGCCCGGGGCCTCCAGTATGGCTGACACGGAGTAGGAGACCCGGTAGTAGCCCGGCTGGAGCCGAAGCTGCTGGGTGCCGCTCAGTGTGATATTGCCTGTGGGGTCATTCAGCAGCTCATAGAGCGGAATCTGTCCGTTGTTGGGGACGGATCGTACATCGGAGTAGTAGGAAGCAAAGACATCCTCACCCGGTCCACCCGCAGGACCAGTGGGGCCAGTGGCGCCGGGCGTCCCTTGCGGGCCTGTCGGTCCGGCGGCGCCCTGGGGCCCCTGGGGCCCGGTGGCTCCGGCTGGGCCGGGAAGTCCCTGCGGCCCAGTGGGGCCGTCCATGCCCCGGATACCCTGAGGGCCGGTAGGCCCAGGCACACCCTGGAGACCTTGGCCTCCGGCAGGGCCCTGCGGCCCGGTTGGCCCGGTGGGGCCTGTGGGCCCGGACGGGGAGGGCGGACAGGGCGGATATGGGGGGCAGGGCGGCGGACAGCCGCAGGGGTCAAAACAGTATTTCATGACAATTACCTCCCGGGCCATTCTATGCTGTGACCCACCCCGCCGCCAAAGGCGGCTAGTGACTTTTCTGAAAAAGGGTGGTACAATCATTTTTAGTATAAATGGAGGCATCCTATGAATGAGTTTGACGCCCTGCTGGCCCGGGCGGTGGAGCAGGCCAGAGCCCTCGGTATCCCGGTGTCGGCCCGCATCTCCCCCCGCGTGGCGGTCAACCGCCGGGCAGTGACCCGGTTCGGCTGCTGTATCCGGCGGGGCGGGGAGTATGTGATTGAGCTGTCCGAGCGGCTGCTGGAGGCGGAGGAGCGGGCGTGTATGCAGACCCTGGCCCACGAAGTGCTCCACACCTGCCCCGGCTGCCGCAACCATGGGGCCCTCTGGAAGGAGTACGCCGCGCGGATGAATGGGGCCTACGGCTATGCCATCTCCCGTACCGGCACCTGTGAGGCGCTGGGGGTGGCGGATGTGCGGCCGGTGCGCTACCGGCTGGTGTGCGAACGCTGCGGGCAGGAGTTTTGCCGGAGCCGCCGCTCCCCGCTGGTGGATCACCCGGAGCGGTACCGCTGCCGGTGCGGTGGCGTGCTGCGCCGCAGCAACTGAACCTGTCTGGAGAAGGTGTTCCCAACGGAAAAGAAAAATAAGAAGGCCCTGTTCAATCGTATTTTCTCCATCGCCGGCCTGTCCATCGGCGGCGCGATTCTGGCGGGGCTCATCGTGTATGTGGCCCGTACTATGGATGTGCGGGCCCTGCTGGCCTCCATCCAGCCCCTGTGGCTGCTGGGGGCAGCCCTGTGCGTCCCCCTCAGCGAAAGCGTGGACGCGCTGATCTTTTACGGTATGGGCCGCTCGGCGGGCTGTCCCGTCAAGTTGGCGGGCTGCTTTGATGCGGCCTATATTGGGGAGTTTTACTACAAGCTGGGCCCCGCCGGCGCGCCGGTGCAGCTCAAGCTGATGTACGATGCGGGCATGAGCGCCACCTACACCGCCTCCATCTACACCTGGAAGGCAGTGGCCAACACCATGGTTTACACCGGCTATGCAGTGGCCGCCCTGGCCTATGAGCTGTTCTGGCGGCGGGAGGGGCTGGGCCCCGCCGTGGCGGGGGCGGGGGCGCTGATTGCCCTCTACGTGTTTCTGTGCGGGCTGGCCCTCTTTACCGCCGTGCGGCCGGAGCCTATTCAGCGTCTGATCCGCCGCATCCTCACCTTCCTCGCCCGCCACTGGAAGGTGATGGCCAGGGAGGGCATGGTGGACAAGGGCATGGAAAAGGTGGACGAGTTCTGCGCACAGCTCCGCGCCCTCAAGGGCAACCGCCGGATGCTGGCGGGCCTGTTCGCGGGCATGTTTGTGGAGCTGACGGCCCTGTTTGCCATTCCCTTCTTCCTCTACCGGGGGCTGGGTCTGACAGGGGGCTCCTTCTGGGAGCTGGTGCTGGTCCAGTGCCTGGTGCTGGTGCTCTCCCGCATCATCATGCTCCCAGGCAACGCCGGCGGCGCGGAGGGGAGCTTCTACCTGTTCATGGGCCCCCTGTTCGGCCGGCATCTGGCGGTGGGGCTGGTGCTGTGGCGCTTTGCCGCCTTTCTGGAGGTTCTGCTGCTGGGCGGAGCCTGGTCGGTGCTCCGCTTTGCGCAGCGCTCGGCGGCCGGACACGGGACATAGGAGGAGAACGTCTTGGATGGAAAATATACCCGCCTTAAGCTGAAAATGCTGCTGCTTGTGGTGCTGGGCACCCTGATCGCGGGGGGCGTGGGCATCTTTCTGCTGGAGGTGGTGGTGGATGGGGTGCTCCAGGACCCCTTCGCCCGCTTTTTCCTCTGGGCGGCCACCACCCTGTTCGGCCAGAGCCCGGAGGGGGCGGCGGAGCTCTACCAGCGCTATATCCGCAACAACAAGCAGGAGATCCTCACCCTGGGTACCATGCTGCTGATGCTCATCGCCTTCTACCTGGCCATGGGCCGGTTTACCCGCTGGCTGGACGACATCCGCTCGGCCACCCGCCGGCTGGTGGAGGCCCAGGCGGAGCCGGTGGAGCTGCCCCGGGAGCTGGCCCCCATCCAAGAGGATCTGAATGCCATCCAGCGGCAGCTCCGGGCGCGGGAGGCGGCGGCCAGGGAGAGCGAGCAGCGCAAGGGGGATCTGGTGGCCTTCCTGGCCCACGATCTCAAGACCCCGCTGACCTCGGTGGTGGGCTACCTCACCCTGCTGCGGGACGACCCCGGCCTGGACGCCGCCCAGCGGGCCAAGTTCACCGGCATCGCCCTGGACAAGGCCCGGAGGCTGGAGGAGCTGCTGGGGGAGTTTTTCGACATCACCCGGATGGATCTGGACAGCGGGCCGGGGGAGCGCCAGCCCATCCAGCTGTCCATGCTGCTGGAGCAGCTCGCCGACGAGTTCTACCCCCTCTTTGCGGAGAAGCAGCTCCGGTGCACGGTGGAAATTCAGCACCACCTAGTGGTGCTGGGAGACCCGGACAAACTTGCCCGGGTCTTTGATAACGTGCTGCGCAACGCCGTCAGCTACTCCACCCCCGGCGGCCGGGTGGACATTCAGGCCAAAACCGTAGGGCGTCAGGCGGAGATCACCATCCGAAACGAGGGGCTGGAGATCCCCGAGGGGGAGCTGGCCAACATCTTCCAGAAGTTCTACCGGCTGGACGCCGCCCGCTCCTCCCGCACCGGCGGGGCCGGGCTGGGGCTGGCCATCGCCAAGGAGATCGTGGAGAGCCACGGAGGGAACATCCGCTGCGAGAGCAACGGGCGGCTTACCAGCTTCGTCATCTCTCTGCCACTTTATAAGGAGGTGCGCCATGTCTTTAAACGAAACCGCGCTGGCCTGTCTGAACCGAAATAGGCTGCTCTACTTAAACATGCTGGAGGTGCTGCGACGGGGCTCGGCGGAGCTGCTTTGGGCCGGGGAGGGCGGGGTGCTGCTCTATGACCGGGGGTCGGGGGCCTACATGCTTACCGCCCGGGACCGGGCCACCCTGGATGGGATGCTCCCCCTGCTGCCTGCGGACTGTGACCTGCTGGTGGGCCACGACCTCTGGTACCGGGACGAGCTGGCCGGCCGCTTCGGCCTGTGGAAGGAGGAGCTGTGCGTCCAGGCCGCCTGGATGGCTCCGGAGCCGCCGGAGGCGCCGGCTTTCGGCGGGGAGCTGCGCCTTTTGGGGGAGGAGTGGGCCCCCTACGTCTGTGAGCACTACAGCAAGAGCGATATCGGCGGCCTGGAGCACATCCGGCAGGCCATCGGCGCCGGTATGCTGGGGGCCTTCGTGGACGGGACGCTGGCGGGCTTCGCGGGCTTCCACGGCGAGGGCTCCATCGGCCTTCTGGAGGTGCTGCCCGCCTACCGCCGCCGGGGCCTGGGGGAAGCGCTGCTCCGGGGGGCGGTGCGGCTGGCGCTGGAGCGGGGGCAGTATGCCTTTGGCCAGGTGCTTATCGACAACGCCCCCTCCCTGGCCCTCCAGAAAAAGGTGGGCATGACGGTCGCCCGGGAACCGCTCTTCTGGCTGTTTCGCAGATAAAGAGCCATTTGGACCGGCCGGAAGCGTTCAACAGACCTTTTTGACGGGCACCGGCC